>Ga0214919_10000035_pt1 | contig 192370 bp, 202 predicted proteins | sample LL1503_MetaG_FD_177994 | JGI IMG/M metagenome (GOLD analysis project Ga0214919, IMG submission 177994) | Freshwater microbial communities from Lake Lanier, Atlanta, Georgia, United States - LL-1503 | ecosystem: Environmental > Aquatic > Freshwater > Lake | place: USA: Georgia | collected... | reverse complement strand
CATATTGACTTGGGGTCTTTATGTGCCTCTGACAGCCAGAGACTATGTAGGTACCTGTCACCAACATCTGACGGACACTTTTCCTTGATTGATTAATTTTTGATTAACTTATTCAAAGTTTTTGGTTAGTGGATGGAAAAGGAAGCGGTCCGTCGCTAGCTCAGTTATCTTTTGAACAACCGAATACTAAACTCCCTTATGAAGTATCCCTACCTCCATATTTCAAGTCAACTTCAGTGAGACGCTCTTGGTAGAGACGTGTCAGGGTTGGTAACGGCACCACCCGTACTCCAACTTACCTTTCGGTTTTAAATCAACTTTAATATTGAGTCACGCAATAGTAGAGTCGGATAACCCTATGTTTTGCAATAACTCTACGAGTTATTCTTATTGGTGTTCCCACCTCAACCTGACGACCCACATCGCCAAGTTATTTAACCAGCTCCCCTACAGTGTCACCCTCGGGTACTGAGGTCAAATAATATCTCGCTTGTATACTCAAGCACTCTTGCGAATGCCGCAACCCACCTAAACCAAGGTGAATCACTTTAAGCCACTTTCGTGGTTTATTTAATGACCATATACGGCCAATTACCTTTTATCAGTTATCTCAGAATCAACCCTTGGGTCTCATCATCAACATCCTGAATGGATAATATTTTTATTCAAAGAACTATCAAAGTTAAAGAAGATGCTGGAATCTTTACAACCACCCATTTCCCCCACTTGTAATCACCGATTTTTGTTCTAATTTTGGAACTCCTTTCGGTAGGGAAAGAATAATGGAAACTTTACAACCCCATCTTCTTCATTTGTTTCATAAAGATAAGAAGAAGTTTTCATTCTGTCAAATCTTTTTAGAAACTTTTTTTTTATCTCAAATTACTTCAGCCACATTGGGAGAACTGTCCTTCCCACGTAGTTTAAAGGGTTCCGCAACAGCCATATCCTACTGAGCTATAATTTAAGATTTTGTTGCGACGCCTTGGAATCGAACCAAGTTATTCGGGCTTATGAGACCCGCGGAATACCTCACCCCCCGCTCGCCATATTTAAAGAACTTTTTACTTTTGTTTTACAAAGGTAAGAAACTTATTTTGAACCGTCAAATCTTTTTTTGGGAAATTTTGTGTGTTCTATAAATATCCCCTTCCTACCAATTGTTCCACAAAGATAGTAAAAATATTTTAGAAACAAAAAAAAATCCTGATATTTTTGATATCAGGATTAAAACTAATTTGTTTTAAGTTAATTAGAATCTGTAGAGTAATCCAAATTTAGCGTTAGTAAATGGACTATTTACACCTCCAAAACCAATTGTGGTAGTTGATTTACCATCAGCACTTTCATAAGTAATCAAATCAATTAAATTCATGGTAAGAGCCCACTTTGAACTAATTTCATAGTTAGCTCCCATACCCAAATTTGTTGAGAATGAATTTGATTTTACACTTGTTGTATTATCCTTAGATGAATTGCTAGCCACTCCCAATTGTGTGAAAACTTTGCAATGTTGTCCAATGCTCATAAAGTCGCATCTTCCAAATACACCTACATTTGTTGTGCTTGTGGTACTATTTTTACCCAAATCACCAAATACACCCACTGAAACTTTATCAGTTACGTGATATCCGATTGTTGGAGTAATGTTGTATATACCTTTCAAATCTGTTGATTTAGTGTAAGATACAGTACCGCTGATGAATTTATCGCCTTTCTTTTGTCCAAAAGACACGGTAGAAATTGCAAGACCGATAATAAATAAAATCTTTTTCATGAGTTTTTTTTATTAGTTTATTTTGTTAACCCAAAAGTTAACAGTAATAAATATCTAAAAATTTACTTTTGGACTATCATTCTGATAGTTTTTCTTGTTTTACCTACAATATAGGTTACAAAATAAATACCATTTTGTAGTTTAGTATTGGCTATATTCATATTAAAAACACCCAAATAACTTTGTGTTGTGTAATTTCCAACCATTTTACCGTACATGTCAAATATTTGAATTTCAACTAATGAACTCTTCTGTGTTGATGATTCAACATTTAATGTAAATGTACCGTCGTTTGGATTTGGATATAAATTAACTTGGTCAACGGTTAAGTATTCATTACTTGCTCCTCTTTGACCCACCGCACAATTTAAGTGTGTTAATGTTTTAGATACCGCAGCTCCTAATGCTCCACAAGTTGTTGAACTTTGTACTTTAAGTGCTCCTCCTCTATATCCAACATTAAACTGTAATGTAATAACAGAACTATCTCTATTTGCAGATATAATACTTGTTGATGCCGGTATTGTCCATCTGAATACTGTAACAGGTAAAGTTACTGAAGCCACAGGTGATATTACAATGTAGTTAACTGAACTACCAATACATGCATTCCAAAACCCTGTATTAGATATCATATCTATCGCTTTTGCAGGTGAGAAAGATATTGACTTTGCCGCTCCAAAAGCACCACATGATGATTCACCTTTTGCAGATAATGAACCCCCAACATAACCAGTATTAAAACTTAAATTAATTGAAGTACTATCAGCATTTGCAGATACAATATTAGTAAATGCTGGTATTCCCCATCTAAATTTAATTGCAGGTACCTGTGTTGCAGTTGGAATTGGGTTTGTTAAAGTATAGTTAACTATCGCTCCAACACAAGGTGTTATTGTACCATTTATTGCAGTTGGTGTTGGTGGTACCGCTCTTGCAAATGCTAAAGATGTTGCAGGTATTGAACCTACAGAGTTACTTAACGATACGACAGCACTACCTGAAGATTTTATAATTGTACTTATTGTGTTAGTTCCTTGTCCATTTGTTATTACATTACCTGCACCACCTAAAACCCATGCATAGTATACACCGACTTGGTTTGCAACAGTGAATGTTCTGATTGTATCACATGTTTGGGGTTGGATTGATGTTGTAATAGTCACAGGTGTTGGTAAACCTGTTGGCATTGTACAAGTTCTTGTTACACTATCAGTTGGTGGTGTACCCGTACAATTTGCAGGACTTGTTGTGTATGTTCTTATTTGTGTACCATTGGAACAAGTACTCCATTGTCCGTATATAAACGTACAAGGTAGAGTACAACTTCTAGTAATACTATCAGTAGGAGGTGTACCAGTACAATTTGCAGGACTTTTTGTGTATGTTCTTGTTTGAGTTGTACCATTACAAGTTGTCCATGTACCATAAGTAAATGTACAAGGTAAACTACAAGCTCTTGTTATACTATCTGCTGGAGGTGTTCCTGTACATCCTGCAGGACTTGTTGTGTATGTTCTCGTTTGAGTTGTTCCATTACAAGTAGTCCAATTGCCATATGTAAATGTACAAGCAACAGGAGCTACATATTGATTCGCGGTTAATGATGTTGTGTAAACAAAATCATTAGATTCGTTACCATTATTATCTCCAGCAACTGCGGAAATATAGAATTTAACTCTTGATTGTACCGCAGTTGGTACTGATGGTGCCACCCAAGTTAAATTAGAATAAGTGTAAGTATTTGTGGCGGTTGATGTCGCGGCGTTCGCGTGACTTAATTCATAATTACCATTAGCAATTGTTGGAGTTCCTTTAATTGATGTATTTGGATTAGTTGTTGTCCAAGTTCCAATAACAGCATGAGTTAAAGTATCAATCGCCTTAATTGCTACGCCCCACACTAATCTATTGGCAGCGGAGTGGGTTATTTTAACACTGAAAGGATATGATAGTCCTGCAGTGTATGTTGTAGGTAGTCCGATTGCGGTTACACCACCACCGGCAGGATTAACAGTTCCACTATGACAACTAGTACAATTCCTTACGGTTGTACCATTTAATGATGGAGCGGTTGAATACCCTGTTGGGCAATTTGGATTACTTGTTATCTTTAATGACGTGAATACCACTGTCATAAACAATAACGAAAGTAATAATGTGATTTTTTTCATTTGTTTTTATAGGTTTATTTAGTTTATTTTATACCCCAACCTAATGACAAATCCTGATATATCGTTCTTGTGTCCAGGTTTAAGTGACGTGACATATTTACCATCTATAGACAGCTTACCAACATCAAATCTAATTGATGAGGTATATGTTTGTTTAAATCCAATATCTTCATTAAAAAAACTTGTTCCAAATCCCTGAGCAATTGACCAAGTTGAATCTAAATGTAATCTAAAACCGACAATTGCTGGTAATTGTACAAATGATTGGTTTCCATCTTTACCTAATATATAATCATATCCCGTAACAGTAAAAAAAGAAAAACTTCCTTTTACCGGTTTAATACCCATCTCTAAATTCCCACCCATCCCAAAATAGTGCGTTTCATCTAAAGTTCCGACGGGCATAAAGTTTTCAATACCCGCATTAAATATAACTTTTGTTTTTTCCTGACCAAATGTTGCTAAAGTCGCAATCATTAAACCACATAATAATAAAATATGTTTCATAATTTCTTTTTTATAAATATCATTTAGGGGCTAAAAAAAAACAACAAACTTTATGGTTTGTTGCTTTTTAAATTAGTTTTTTTCTTGATTACAGGGTGTATGAAAAAACTATACCTAACGTTTTTTGGACATAGTCCTTACGAGTGAAGTTCAGATATCTGAAATCAGCCGATAATTTTTTAACTTGGAATCCGATATAAGGTGAATAACCAAATTCAGTTTCTCCATTTTCTTTTTTGTTATAGAATGATGGACCAGCACTTGCTCCGAAGTAGAAGGTTTCATTGATTGGGTATCTTACACCCACCATAACTGGAATTTTTGCGTATCCATTTCCGTCTACGCCAGTGAATCTTAAATAAGCCACATTTGCAGTTAAACTAATTTTTTTGGACAACTTTGTGTTTTTGTAAGAAACCTCACCCATTGTGGAAGAAGTTTTTAATCTGCTTTCTTCAGAATTTACATCAACTGGAAGCCCTGTTGCAATACCTACCCTGTAATTGAACTTAGCCATGCTTGAGACCTTTGTCTGAGATTGACCGAATGTTGTAATAGAAGTGATAACTCCTAAAATGACAAATAATTTTTTCATAATTGTTTTTTTTTGTTTTTATTAATGTTGTACAAATCTACGAAGATTATTCAATATTGTCAACTTTTTTATATAAAATTGTTTTTATAAGTTTTTTTAATTCCTCTCCAATAGGTTCTGGTAACTCATCATATGTAAAATATCCACATTCGGTATGTTCCGCACCATCAAACGCTTTTTCCAAATCAGGTATCATCTCACTATCTGTTTCCATTAAAAAGGTATACATAAGTCCTTTAACATTCTCACCATCTCTAGTATATCTTTTTAACATACCACACAAAGTGATTGGTGCAACTATTTCTAAATTAGTCTCTTCATAGAATTCTCTAACCGCACCATCAATTGGTGTTTCATCAATCTCTATCTTACCTCCAGGAATTGACCACTCTCCCGGTAAAGAACCATCATTATTCCTTTTACATAATAACACTTTGTCATTACATTTAACAATAACACCTGAATATCTTTTCTTTCTCAAATTTAATAATTTAAGCAAATGTAAAAAATAAAAATGAAAAATCAATCTTAGTTTATTTTTTTTTTGACTTTCATACTATTTATAAATAAAAAATTTATTATGGCAAAATGTTATAAATTCTCAATCACTAACACCGCAACTACTTGGGTAACCATTGGTTATCATAGTTGCGACAGTAATCTTGTTGTATCGCAAGAAGAATTATTTCCAGGTCAAACTAAATATGTTTGGGCTTATGAAAATACTGTTACATCAGCATTTCAAAATGGATATAATATAAATAACGATACATTAAATCCACCAATTCTTAATGTAATTGCCGAAACCACAGAATCAACACTCATTGTGTCTTCACCATCAGGAAGTACTGAATATTATTACACAGTATTCAACTACAGAACTAATCGCTCAACAGGTCTTATTGGTTTAGAGTTAGACCGTAATGTATGGAGCAACTGGGACAATTATCCATTAACTAATTCAGGTTATGTACTTTTCTTCGGTGATAGTTCAGATAATGTTATTGTACATTTTATGGATTATACTGGAAACATTATTGATACATATAGTGCCAATACAAGTTATTATGATTATGACGACCTTGATGGTAAAATTGTTTACTTTGACGATAGAACCAACGGTCTTTTCAAGTATTTTGATGGTAAAAATGTTAGAACTTACACTTACGATAGTTCTGACTTAAGCATAAGTATTCAGTGGGATTGGGACGCAGTTACTAGTAATGATTGTTTTGCTATTATGGAACATAGTACTAGTGCAAATACAGATACATTAAAAGTTATCAACGGCTCAACTATTACTGATATCAAAACTATAGATAGAAGTGGTACTTCATATATAAGTGATGTTTTTCTTTATAATAACGGCAACTTTATTGTATTATCAATTTATGATATAAGTGGATATACTAGTTTTGAGTTTTACACAACAAGTGGTACTTTGTTAGATACTCTTGATTTAACAGGAGAACAATATGATTATAGAAACGTTTTCTTTTATGGTACCAACAAATTTGGTTTAATTATATTCAATGATTTTGATTCTAATATTGATTACATTATCGCATCTTTTGATGGTAGAAGTAACACATTATTATCAACAACTCACGAAAGAGGAACTAATTATCAAGGTTATAACACTTATAGCCAAAGTAAAGGTATAGGTCCTGATAGTAGTCAAGCTGAAAGTTTATTTATAACTTTATATCATGAGATAGAGACTAGCTATGAAGTAGTTATAACCGATTATTTAGATATTATAAAGATTTTTGATAATACAACAAGTATAGACACTTACACATTTACATCAGGAGTAACCGCTTACCATGTTAATTGTGTTGAAGTTGAAAATAATACTTTATTTTTTCCTATATATGATGTTGAAGATTCTTTAACTATGATGTCAATAACCCCATCAGGTAATGTTGATTACAATGTAAGTACCGGTATTACTTATTATAGTTACTGGTGTGGTTCTTTTGGTGATTATTCATACTTATTACCTTGGACCGGTAATACTAATGAAGGCGGTATTATGTACATATTCAATACTGACGGTACTCTATTTACAGAAGTAACTATAGATGCAACTAGTGGAGGGTGGGAATATGACTACACTAGTGATATTTTCATGTATATTCATTATGATGCGGGAATTGTAAAATACTTTAATAAAAATAAAGTACTGACCACTATTTCAGGTAATTTTAATAGTTACGAAACTAGCAACAATTACTTTAAATCTAATTTCAAATATGAAAGTTCTATATTGATATATAATGATATGACTGGCGCCGCAAGAATCATTAATCCAAGAAATGTTAGTAAACAATTTACCTTACCTGATAATTTAGATTACTCAATAAGAGTGGGTAGAAATTCAGTAATGTTCACTTATATTAATAGCTCAACAGAATTTGTTAATATTGCGGTTTATGATTTGGATGGTAATTTATTAAATAACATAACAACGACCGATACTACTTGGAACGACAATTATTTAATTAATGATAGAGGTTATGTTCAAAGCTGGTCTACCAATGATGCTGTAGGAAATATTAGAATGATAACACCAAATCTTATACAATTTTCAATTGTAACTAATGTGGATAACGCTTGGTATACATTTAATGATTATGTATGGTGGAATGATTAATAAAAAAATAAAATAAAAAAAAAATAAATTAAAAGTATATGATGTATAAAGTACAATCAAAAGTTATTAAAGGAGAAAAGAAAGACGTTGTTCATAACGTAAACAGTAATTTTAATACTGAATCTCTTTTAACCGTTGCTCAATTAAAGACGTTAGTTAAAACTAAAATTAATATTTTAGAACACGCAGAAATTGAAAGCGAAGTTCTTTTTCTTGGAAACAAAGAAAAGAAAGATGAAAATGAAATCGTAGAATTAGTAAGTGGTTTAGAATACAATGTATTCATCAAACAAAAGTAATAATTAAAATATGGCAAAGTGCTACAAATATTCAATCACTAATACAGCAACTACTTGGGTTACATTTGGCTATCATAATTGTGATAGCAACACAATTGTAACCCAAGACGAGTTGTTTCCAGGTCAAACTAAAACTGTTTGGGCTTACGAGGATACCGTGAATTCGGCATTCAATAACGGATATGGTGTTAACAACGAAACACTAAATCCTCCAATATTAAATGAACCTCCGGCATGTTCCGATAGAGTATTTGTTATGCAAATTTGTAACTCTAACGAATCTTTAGATGATAACTTCAATATATTTCTAAATGGTTCATTAATAGGTAGTGTTGACTTAAATCAAGACGCTTATATTGGTTCTTTATTTATTGGTTCAATAACACCTGTAACTTTTGAAACATTGGATGCAATATGTCCTCTTGAAAATATGGTTATTTATTACTTTAATCCTGCAATCATACAGTTTAATAATATTGTTGACATGATTAATATACAAAATAATGAGAACGGTAATGAAGGAACAATTGAAGTAAGAAACTATCTTAATAGTGGTGGAACATTAGTTAATTCCTGTTATATTGCAGATGTGATATATGAAGGACCAAGTGGTTTTGATATATTAGACCTATCATTTACATACGAAGCTTGTTGTAATGGATTATCAGGTGGAACACCTGTTTTATTATCATCACATTATCAAAATACGACTGTAAGTACAACTAAGGCTCCTGTAACAACTACCACTACTCAACCTGTTATTACTACAACTACCACCACATTATCACCAATAACAACCACAACAACTCAACCTGTTATTACTACAACTACATTATCACCAATAACAACCACAACAACTCAACCTATTATTACAACAACTACAACTCAGGCTCCTGTTACAACTACAACAACTCAACCTGTTATTACTACAACTACATTATCACCAATAACAACAACTACTACTCAGTCTCCTGTTACAACTACCACTACTCAAACACCAATAACAACAACTACTACTACTCAACCTGTTATTACTACAACTACATTAGCGTCAATAACAACTACAACAACTCAACCTGTTATTACAACAACTACAACTCAGGCACCTGTTACAACTACAACAACTCAACCTGTTATTACTACAACTACATTAGCGTCAATAACAACTACAACAACTCAACCTGTTATTACAACTACTACTACTCAAACACCAATAACAACAACTACAACTCAGACACCTGTAACTACAACAACTACTACATTAGCGCCAATAACAACAACTACAACTCAGGCTCCTCTTACAACTACCACTACTCAAACACCAATAACAACAACTACAACTCAGACACCTGTAACTACAACAACTACTATTCCATAATGAAAATTAGAATTAATGATAGTCACTTCAAGGTCAAATTAGCCGTGTCTGAAAAAGAACGCCAGATGGGCATGATGAAAAAAAGATTTGACGATACATTCAACGGAATGTTATTTATACAAGAAAACGAATCTCATTGTTTTTGGATGAAAAACTGCATTATACCCTTAGATATAATCTTTATTGACGATAATACCATAACAAAAATTCATCACAATTGCCCCCCTTGTGAGGATGACATCTGTGATGAACATTATTGTGGTGAAGGTGATTTAGTTTTAGAATTAATGGGTGGTACCTGTAATAAATTAGGTATTAATGAGGGTGATGAATTAGAATTATTTTTTTAATCTCCGCAAGATTGACTTATTCCTTTACAAGTTAATACATCATAACATCCTGCAGCTGTAGGAGCATCATCACCTGTTACAGTACTATAAATACTTTTACCTGATATCAATGATACGGTATCACCTGGATTTAAAGTCATTCCTTTAGTAATGTTTTTACCATTTACTGTTGCCCCAGTATCCAAAGTTCTTACTGTGAATTTTTTAGTTACTTTAACAGTACATTTTTTAGCCGACATATCAGCCATTTCATCTTCTTTAATAACTCCTCTATTCTTAAAAGATTCGTGCATACTCAATATTGAGTTTTTTTCTTCTTGTGATACTAATATTCTTTTATTCATAATTATTTTATTTATAAATATCTATAAAACAAAAAAAGAGGTAAAAACCTCTTAATTTAATTCTAATTCCGTTTGTTTTTTCTGTTCTACAAACAAATTAACCCGTTTTCTTGCAACCTCCGTATAGTTCGGTGATAATTCAATACCTATCCATCGTCTGTCCAATACTTCCGCAGCAACCAAACTTGTTCCACTACCTGCAAATGGGTCAAGGACTATATCATTTTTATAAGTGAGTATCTTTATTGCTTTGGTAGGAATATCCATTGAGAACGTTGCTTTAGTCATTTGTTTGGTATCATTAAGATACTTCCACTGACCGAATACTAACTCCATAAAGTCTTTCTTATCATCATCCTGATAAACAACTTTCTTCTTGGTTGTACCATCTTCCATTTCAATATCCGTAGGAACACCGACCCATTGTGGGACACCCTTAACTTTCTTAATATGTTGTTTCTTGTAAGCAAGAATAACACATTCCTTTGGATTATAGATATATGGTGATGATGGACTCATCCAAGAACCCCAAGCCGTGGTCTTACTTCTGTGGGGACTATCTTCTTCTAAATCAACTACCCCGAAAAATCCAAACCCTATATCTTGCATTATCTTCCACATCTCAGCAACCATAAAGATTCTACCTCCTTTTGATTGTCTGTTGATTTCATATGGGATGTTTACCGCAATTCTACCATCATCTTTAAGAACCTTATAAGCTTGGGTTAACCAATCTTTACTAAATTCTTTATAATCACTGAACTCCATGTCATCATCGTGAGTATCATAATTGATTCCTACTCCGTAGGGTGGTGACGTGACAATTAAATCAATACACCCCTCAGGCATTGTTGACATCACATCAATACAATCACCATTTATTATTTTGTTTGTCTCTATCATAATATGTGGTACTCCATTTTATCTTCAGGATTCCTGAATGGTAATAGTTTAGTTGTTAAAAACACTGCGTTCTGCTCGCCAGCATGTAATCCAAGTATATTAAAACTATAGAACTCTTCAGCTTCTTCTTCGGTCATTTCATCTCTACGACAAAGAATATCAATAATAATATCTTTAGAGTATAATACTCTATGCCCATTACCAAATTCTTCTACAATTCCTATGATGGCAGTTTCTAATCCATCTAATAATACGGCACCTTCGGCCATTTCATCTAAATCAATTTCCATTTCCTTCTAAGTTTTTAATTTTACGATATAAATAGAACGCAGCTTTCTTTAAGTCTTCCAATTCTTTTGCCTCATCTTTTTTTCCCGCCCTCGCAACATACTTGATGACATTAAATAGATAAGCGTCTTTATCCATACCCCAAGCTTCACAAACTTTTATGACTTCATATTGATTTTCAGCACCCCCATAATGATTGGGATGAGATACCATTTCTTTACTCATATTGTCTTTGTTTTTCTTTTATTTTCATTCTTGATTCTTGTTTCTTGGAAACTGTTTTTTCCTTTTTGGAATCATCAACCTTTTGTTTATGAGTTGGTACTTCTCTGTTCTTTTTGTATTCTGACTTTGGACAATACTCCCAACTATTTCCTACCATGTTGTTAGCAATTTTGTCTTCAACTCTTTGGATTTCTCCACTCTTTTTGTTTCTAATTGTCTTCATTAATTATTATTTTAATTTGATTATCTGTTAATCCTTGTTCGTGTAGTTCATATACTTTTGACGCTATATTACCGTCAAAAACTATTGCGTCTGCCCTGAATAAATCCTTCAATGGTTTCTTTAACTCAAGATATTTGAGTATAATTTCTTTATCAATTATTCTTTTGTGAAATCCCATACCAAAATATAAAAACTATTTTTGGTAAATCAAAGTAGTTAGTTTAATTTTTTTACGGGCACAACCTTTTTGCTTTGGTAGATATGTGCTAATAACCTCCTCTTAAATAGTGGTAGTAATGTTTCATCAATTGGATATTCCTTTGTGGACTTAAAATCAAATACAGGTGCGATTTTACTTTCTCTCTCTGTGAATGATGAATATTCTTCAATAACCTTATTTAGTGATAATTCTTTCTTATTACCTTCGTATATCAAATTAATTTTAATATTATATTCATCAATATTTGGTGCTAGTTCATTTATTTGATATTCCCAAACATGAATATGATTATGATTTGTATGAGTATAAACAATATAACCTTTTGGTTTGGTTAAATACTTTCTATTCCTTTTAATTGTCATATCTATGGACTCGTATATTGTTGCCCAATATGATTTAACCACACTAAAATAATCTAAAAACTGTGTTGCACTATGATGAACTATTTTCTGAAGTTCTATTTTTTCATCGGTATTTAATTCAGGTATTGATTTAGCAGTTAATTCTTTCAATAATACCTCGTCATCACAAGATAAGAATGTCTTATTTGTAGATAATATAACTTTCTCTTTCACTAAGGTTTGTAAACTTGCTAGATGCAATGATAACTCAATAAATGTTGGATATATTTTATTCTGTAATAATAAATCATCTACCTTCTTAAAATAAGCCAATAGGACATACTTCTTATGCTCAAAATCAATTGGTTCTTGGAACACCCAATCGGTTTCCATCATAAATTTTACTTTGCTTTCTATGTTTTCTGTAATCTCCATTCATACCGTTTTCTAAAATATAATAGATTATATATAAAGTTGTAGTTATTCTATTCTCATTACATAATATTCCTCGCCATTTACATAGTAAGTGTCATATGAACCATCATAACTATTAATAATACCGATACCATCCGCCTCAACAACCGCCTCAATGAAATCTCTTTCATTAATAAAATTATCATAATCATCAATTCCAAAGTTTTGTAATGCATTTATCGGGTCTCTTCTAACATCATCAAGTAAATCATCAACCTTTTCCTCAATCATTTCTTCCGTAACTTCTTGAGCATCACTCTCAATTTTATCTCTTTCACTTTCAAGTGCATCAATTTGGTCTTGGATTTCATCATATAGTCGGCTTAATTCATCGGGTTCCTCAACCTCATTTTCTATATTACTTTGTCTTTCCTCTAATTCCTCAATCTCAGTATTAATCTCATCAATCCTTGCTTCTTGTTCGTCAGATAACTTATAGTCACCTTCACTAAAATAACTATCTGGACTATCTCTTACATCATTCTCATATACATCCCTAAAATAGTCAACAACCTCATCCTCATCTATATGGTCCTGAACAAAACTAGAGTTAAAATTACCATAACCATCACTACTAATTTGGTCTTTAACATAGTCATATGCCGCATCTTCCATTTCACCTGGCGTTCCCGCACAATATACTTCACCATCCACTTCATCAATACCAATAACCTCAAATCTTGGCATTCCAAAATGTCTTCCATCAGGTATCAAATGGTATATATCCATTTTATTTCCAATCTCCTCAATCTCATCTTCAGCCACATCTATATCCGCATGAACATCAGTTAAATCCCTACCCTGTTCTTCATATTCAGTTTCTTTCTGTCTCAGATTCTCCAATAATTCGTTTAACTCAACTAATCTTTTGGAATCATTATCTGTCATCATCTCAATACTATTACGATGATTATCTGTAATATACTCTAAAACCGCATGTGCCCCGTAAGCAACGTCATCCGCCTTACCATATCCCGTATCCAATCTCCACTCATCATCTTCTCTCCTAACATTAGCGTCTGCAATCTTCTTATCCTTAATTTTTTTTGCTTTAGCCCTACTTAATGGTGTATTCCAATCATTCACATACCCTGTGACATTTATACCTTCAATACTTGATATTTCCGTACCTCCAATATCTAATCTACCATCAACACGTTTAACACCATCTAAAGATTTGGTTGGTGTTGAGCTTATATTAAGATTACCTGTAATCCATATATTCTTACCTCTGAACTCCGGTAGATTGGCAATACCAGGAGCATAATAACCTGCATACTGCATTAACTCAAGATATCTTTCGGGACTAACTTTAACCCACTCATCATCATCCTGTTCCAATAGAATACTAACTATATTATGTATATCACTTTCTTTTAATTTAATCACTTTTTTCATTACCTATAAATATAAAGTTTTAAACAAAATTAAACCAAATTATTTACAATATTGTTTTTTTGGAGATATTTATATAAATAATCTAATAAACGAACCTTTAAATAATTTAACAATGGGATGCGGATGTAAAAATAAAGCAAATGAGAGTCAAGCCCCTAAACCTCAGCAGGCTCCTCAACCAAACCAACAAACTCAACAAACAAATAATAACGTTCAAGAAACTATTAAAAAAGTAATTGAAAAGTATTATACTGTTAAGAAAAACTAATACAACTAAATCAATTTAAGTTAGTAAAAGGGAGAAGTATGCTTTTCCCTTTTTTTAATATTTATAGATAATGAAACTACTGAATATCGTTAGCGAAGGTAAAAGAATTAAGTTAGAACCTGAAGTGAACGCTCTAATACATAGAGTTGCCGATATCATTTATAAAAAAAGAAACACAGGATTTAAGTCATATACACCCATAACCTCCATACCAATAGTTGTTCAGGATGGTACTCCTGGTACTGTTGAGATTGCTGTTGACCCAGAATTGGAGTATTTTGGATTGTTAGACCAAAAAGTGGAAGATAGTAAAGACCCTAATGATTTTATTTTAACTCTCAACCCAAGTAAAATCACAAGTAAAAAGAATTTATACCTTACTCTATATCACGAAATAATGCATGCGACTGACCCAGGTTATACAACCAAGTACACTGAAAAGTATTGGAAAGATTATGACCCTGAGATTGATGAAAAATACTGGGCACATCCTATTGAGTTCAGGGCCAGTACAAACGAATTCATTGAGGGTTTAAGAAACGAATTTCAGCTAAGAAAGAAAAGACTTAAGAATGTAGATAACTTAAAATATTTAATTAAATCCGCTGATAATATTTTAGAATACTTTGCCAAAGGAATCCCGTTATCTAAATTATCTTATGATATTTTAGAAGGAATGTCAGGATTAGTTCCTCAGGATACTAAAATTGCAAAACTACTTCAGGATATGATTATAGAATATCCACAAACATCAGAATTTACTCCAAAACATAATAAACCACCCTATTACATTGGATATATTGAACTTATTAAAAAATACGACCCCACTATTTGGAAGAGATTTTTATCAACTCTTCATGCTGAAGTTCAAAATATTAAAGAAAACTTAGAAAAATCTATTTAACATTTCATATCGTTTTTCTATTCTTGAGAAAAATACAGATAATGAAATTAATTAATTTAAATTCTAAAAAAGGCGTTGTAAACTTATTTGCCGATTACATACTCAAAAGATTTGATAAACAATCTGAAACCATTATACAGGTGACGGATTTTAACCATTTCTTTATTGTCAATGGTATAACAAATACAACCACCATATTAGACCTTTCTGTGGTCAAGGATGAGTTTATTTCTGAATATCAGGACTTACTCAAGAACGTTGGATATGGTGAGAATTTAAGTATTATGGACTTAATTAAGTACGATGACAAAATTGAAAAAGAAACCTCAGTTGAGTGTGATTTTTACGATTCAGAAAGAAATTTATATCATCCAATTTTAACGGAATATAAATTCTCAGAAAATTACTTATATTCCGTTAACTACGAATATGATTTCACCTATGAAACAAAAAGAGGTTATAAATCATTAGTTAGAGGATTTTATCAATCACCATTACAAATAACATCTGAATTCCCACATGGTTATAGTTATTCTATGGGTAGAACACTTTTATACTATTCTGAATACATTGCACACAATATCCTATCATCGGTTATATGTAATAAATTATCAATCCTTTTAACAACAAATATTGATAGCAATGACGAACAAGACATTATAATTGATTGTCATAAATCATTTTTATCTAATCAACAGATAAAATCAATGGTATTAGATATTTTTGATTTTAATTTTGAATTGTTTAATAAAAATATGGAAGATTATGACATATGTGATGACATAAAAAAACCAACCGAAAGTAAGCCTTGGTTGGTTAAAGATGTAAATCCTGTAGATTTAACTATATTTTAGAGTGTAAATCTTTCATAATGTTCTTTGATGATATTAACACCATCTTCAATTTCATTATAATCTCTTTCGGGAGCAAAGAATTTTGTTTTGTGTTTTTCTCCGTCGGTTTCAACAATCATGAAAGCCGGAACAAATTCATTACCATCAACTGCTTCAACAAATAAATCATATTCCTCTTTTTCTTTATCAATATCCCTTACTATAAAAGGGATATTTTGTGATTCAAGTTGTTCTTTCATCATCACACAAAAGGGACATCCTTTCATCGTATATAAAATGATTAATTGTTCCACCATGTTAAATAACTTTTTTACTTAAATCCATTATTGCGTTTGTTTGTCTTAAACCAACTTCACTTAATACTTCTTTACCCGCAGAAAATCCTTTAATTGTTGGTACGCTACGAATTCCTAATTCAGAAATCAATTCTCTATCATTCTCAATGTTTAATGTATACAAATTAACATCAGAGTTTTGTTCTTTAAGTGTTTTACTCGCTTGCTCAAACATTGGTTTCATTGCTTTACAAGGCCCGCACCAGCTAGCCCAAAAGTCAATGACCATTTTTTCACCATTTTTAATTTTTTGTCTTAATTCAGTTGCTGTAATCTCCATCTTATTTTAATTTTTTTAAACTGTTTATATAAATTTTTATTTCTTCGTATTGTTCTACTTTATAAATAACTTTTATGTTAAATGACACTTCACCATCAAACCTACTCAAATAAACATAGAATCCTGATGTATGTAAAAATATACCTTCAATATGATATATTTCCTTTCCATATTTTGAGTTAAGATAAATAGGTTTATACCTCGCCTCAAACTTCTCATTATTCAGTAAATTGACAGGTGTCATTAAGTCCACTGAAAAATCAATGTCCATTACGGAATAAATATCCCCCTTTAGCGTCTCCAAAAAACTATTTAACTTCATAAACCTCTCCGCCATAATTATAAGTATCTGGTTTTATAAATCCAAATTCAGTATACCATAATTTGATTTAAAATTATTAATATATTGACTAACCCAATCTAAATAATTGTCTTTAATAAAATCACTTTCAGATTCAATTGTGTTATTACCCACCTCAACTTTAACCTTTGGTAGCTTAAACTCTTTAATCATCTTATCAACTTTCTTATCCAATTCAATTAATACCGTATTCCATTTATCTGTTAAGGATTGATTAAATCTACCCAAACTTTGACCTCTTTGTATTACCACATTATTCTTATTCCCCTTCTTAATTTTATATTCCAATGTCGCTCTTTCTGTTGAGTATTCCGAACCTTCCCTTAATGAAATTATAAGTGACTCTGCCCGATTTATGTAGGTTTTAACACAATTACTTTGCATACCAGATTCCATGTTATACTCGGATGATTTGGTTAGTACCACAGGGTAATACTCAACACCATTATTATTTGTAATCTTTTCTTGAATACCATTAACGAAGGTATCCGAATAGTACCTTGTGTAAGTTCCGGTGGTGTAATGAGACCACTTATCACTCCATTGGCTATGTTCCTTATTAAAGGAACTAACATTATTTGACCTCCATCTTATAACTTCAAATTGTCTTAATAACACATAAAAATTAATATGGTCTATAAATGTTTGTAAAGTACCCACACGATTTATTACCGACTTAAAAACCTCAAAAGCATTTTTCTTTTCCGTCTCACTCATCAGGTTGTTATCACTTGGTATCTGATACCCATGCTTAAATTCAAATATAGATTTTAATACCTCATCACTCTGATGTCTCAAAAACTTTTCACCAAAAAACCCCTCAACCTGTTTGTAAAATTTTTCATTAATAAATTCCGCCTTTTGTAATACTCTTCTGATTTTATCACCTGTTAGTTTATTGTTCATCATAAACGATTCCACCAACTTATATCCACACTTTTTTAATACCCTCTTACTAGCCAACGGAACCATTCCAATAAAGGTGGTAAAATTATCAGGGTATTTAATTCCCCTCGTTATCATATAATGTTGATACAAATTCTCATCCGTATTTAACATAAAATCAAACTTATAGTTTGGTATATTATTAGTGAAAGCATTAATTGCCGGTAACCAAACATCCAAAGAGGTTTCATTCAGTTTCAGATTTTTCTTAAAATGACTAAAATTATTATGAAAATTAGCATGTAATATACTAACAGGTTTTGATGCAAAATAGTTTTTTCTTAATCTGCTAATAAATTTACGTTTCTTAAATGAGTTTCTAATGGTACCAGAATATAAATCATTAGTCTTATAACTGTAAGTAACAAAATACAACATTGTACTTTTTGCGAAATACACTTTTCCCGCTTGTCTTACTTTACCAAACCAATATAACTTTAAAGATACCTTTTCCTCATTTTTCTCAACCACAAGAGTCATTCTAGTGACACTAACAGTACACAAAGGATTACCATAATTCTTCTCAAAATCTTCTTCTGTATCCGTTGAATGACTATAATTAAATTGTGGGTGTTTTTCGCTACCTAAAGGTTTTTCACAATATCCAAAAGAGTCGTCAGTAATAACATCTAACTCAGGTTTATGACCTTTAATTCTTCTAATTTTTTCCGGTAGGTCACAAAAATCCTTATGATATATTGTACTAAATGTCTCGTATTTTTTTTTAAATAATTCTTCCATATGACAAAGATAATAAAATTTTAGAAAAAATGGGGGGAAAAGTCCCCCCAAATTTAAGATTAACAATAACTCTCAGCCAACTCCCAAAGTTCAGTATTAATTTTATTAGTACTGACAATGTTCTTCAGTTCTCTCATAGAGGTGTGTCTTTTTCCGGCCTTATAACCGATACCACCCCTTGTGAACTTCTCTTGAACCACGTTAAAAGTAGTCCACATGTCATTCCCTCTGTCACCATCACGAAGTGGATTAAGGATGTCCTCAATTTTAATTGACTCGGGCATTTTACCTTCTTTCCATCTAACGTGTGCCGCAGATTTAACATAACCAACTTGTTCCCCTTCAGTAAGAACCCTTGAACTCATCTTACCAATAGAATTCTCAATTGTAGTCAGATTGTTGGCAAATTCGTCTGTAAAACTCTTAACCATATCATAGTCAAGATAAGAATGACGAACTGCGAACGACTGACTAACTGATTCAGGAACCGTAAGACCATTGCTACAAATTAAGCGGTGGAGACCAGCGGTAATCCTTAACGAACTTAATCCGTTGTGGGAATTACGGATAATTGCCTCCAAGAAACAATCTCCGACTTTTGGCATCTGACCATTACGTAAACGAACTTCATGGGTTGAATACATACTTTTTCCCATTTGTCTTGCCGAAGACACTTCCCAACCTTCCTTTTGGAAGTTCTCCAAGATTTCCGTGGTAGGGACAAATACATACTTACTGGTTCTGCTGTTAGAAGCTTCGGTTGCGAATACTGATGGAACTGTTTGTTTCAAGTTCTCAAGTGAAATGATTGTTGACATATGTTATTGTTTTTGTGATTAGAACACAAAGATAAACAATAATTCCGAACTACCAAAAATATTTTTAATTAATTTAAACAAATATCTCCATAGGGGGTTTCCATGAAGGGAACATTAACCACCCTCTGTTCCTTAATCTCTTTATTCATTTTAACCACAATATCTATCATCTGACTTCTGGTTAAGTTTACATCCTCACCCTTATCGTGGTTTTCCTGAGCAACCTCTTTAATCATCTTAAAGAAATAGTCCTTATCCAAATCCCCAATCAAGATAAATAACTCATTGGGGTTTTTCTCAAAAAAACTAATTATCTGACTAATATAGATATCAATATCTACGTTGCTCATACTTTTCATATTTTATTATTTTTTCTTACTAAAAAATCCGGTTCCTCCCTGACCTTCCTCACCAAACACCTCAATAAATTTAGGTGTTAATTTTGGTTTTGTACCATTAAGATTCATAAATGACAAATTAGGTAATCCTAATACTGAATCAGGTATGTGTTTTAATGATGGATTGTTTGGTAACGCTAAGAACGATAATCTTTTAAGATTGCCAATCTCATCTGGTAATGATTTTACACAGTTCATCAACAACAACGCTTCCAAGTTTGTAAATCTACCCAATGTTGGCGGTACATCCAATGCAATATTCTCGTTTGATTTGTTATTAAACAATAGGTTTGTAATATCATCAGGTAAACTACCGAAGAACTCATCAAAACCATATAAAGCAATGAACTTAGCAGCAGAACTATTAGGATACTCTATCTCTACTTTTTTACCACCTGAAGTTGTTAATCCTTTAGCAAACTCCGGTTTGAAGTATTCTTTTAATTCAGAACCTTGACCATTTAAAAACTCAATCAATTCTATTCTATGGTCTAATCTATCCATAAACTGATTAGAAGGGAAATGGAATTGGAATCTCTCTTGAGGTAATCCTGTTCTACCACCAACTAATCCTTTATCATCATTTGCAAGTATCACGTATAGTGGACCATCTTTAGCATATCCCTTATAGTATGAAGAATCCGGAGGTGAAGTACACCATCTTGATTCTCCGTTATTATAATCATAATAACCACCATACCAACTTGCAGCCTCTTGACCTTTAGGACCCAAGTCAGAAATCTTAACCACAGTCCAAGTAGGCGTTTCTATCTCTACAGTAGCACCAGGATGACTATATCCTTTTCTTTCCTTCCTAATCTCTTTCTTTAAATCCTTTTTTTCCAACTCCTTCTTTTTCTTTTCAGGAAGTTGGAACGCATTTAAGAATCTAAATAACTCATCAGGACTACTGAACTTATTGATATCCCTTTTATCAAGAGGGAAATATTGTTTGTATTTTGTAAACTTTTTTAAATCATCTGTCGCCTTGAACAAATCTTCCATAAACAACCCTCTAGCATCAGCAATTGCTTTCTTATAAGATGCGGTACCCGGTTCTGTCATTTCAGCAGTATCAGGGTCTAATTGGGGATTCTCATAACACTTTAACAACCAATTAGTATATGCCCCTGGCTGAACTTTAGATAAATTCTCAGGACTTAAATTTGTTGTATCAAAATCTGCAGGTTTTTTTGTCGTTGGGTCAGCAAATATAATTTGAGCAAATTTGGTGATATCTAATAAAGGGTTAACCTTCTTACCTTCTTTATTTTTCTTAATCGTTGTATACTTATCCATCAAGACCTCAAATCTTGATTGTTCTAAAATAACTTTTTTAATTATGTTTAATACTTTCATTTATATATTTTTTACTCTTATAAATATCTTAACGAAGCAAAAATACATTAATAATTCATAATTAACAACTCTTCCGCCAAATTTTGTTTTACACCTTTTTTAGCCGCAGCCGCTTTAGCAAAAGATTTACGTTCCCACCTATAGATATTATCAGGGAACCAATCATGTAATAAAGGAAAATCATAATACGATAAACTAAATTTACCCTTAACATGTTTTAACTCATTAGCTAACCTTTGGTGGTCTTCCCTATCAAAATCATGGTTGGAATAGTAATTCTCGGTCTTCCAATATGGGGGGTCTAAATAGATATACGTTTTTTCAGAATCATATTTGGCAATAACATCCCCAAAATCCATATTCTCAACATCAGTTATTTTAAGGAAGTGTTCTATCCAATCAGGTTTACTTAACTTATCTCTAAACGATAGATACTTGGAACGATACTTGCCCTTCAAATCAATAAATGATGATGTCTCGGGCTTACTACCACTAAACACCTGTGTTAATACATAAACATACTTTGCTGCAGTATAATAATCGGGTACGTTTGTAGTAAATCCTGAACCAAATACTTCTGTTTGGAATGTGGTAAACTGCTCCTTTAATAAATCAGAAGCTTGGGACACCCCCAATTGTTGAACTTCTATACCATCTAACGCTCTTTGTAATTCAGATGGATTCTGAACACACTTAAAGAGATTATAATTTAGTGGGTTAAAGTCATTATAAACGACTTTCTTTAGATTTGGGTACTTGGATAAGTCCATATTATAAAAACACCAGAACATACCTCCAAATGTCTCTAAATACACTTCCATATCTTGTGGATACAAATCCACAATCCATTTACCAATTTTTGATTTACCTCCAATATAACTTAACATACCTAATTATAATAAAAAAAATCAGAAAGGCAAATTATTTATAAAATATTATTGATGATTATATTTAAGATTATGGAACAAAAAAAAGGTTGTAATTTTTGCAAACGAGCAAAGAAAAAATTCTCTTGGTGGATTTATTTATCCCTATACGTATTATTACTTGCAATCATAGGTCAAGTACAAATTGTCAAATACATTATAAGTTTGTTCTAACTTCTTGTATATTTAACATTCATCTTAACGTACAAATCACCAGTCATATGTGTCGTAAAACCTTCTGCTCTCAATCTTAAAGGTATTTGAGTATTAAAGTCTTTAGGAAATTTAACCGAAACATTACCATCAGGATGTGGTATCTCAAAATCATTATTCTTTAGGTCATCCAAAGTGAAGAACGCATTATATATTAAATCATTACCATTCTTCTCAAACCCATCTTTATTAACCAAATTAATTCTTAATATTAAATCACCCATCATCCCTTGAATAAAATCACCCTTTTGAGAGAGTCTTAGCATTTGTCCACTTTCAACTCCTCTTGGTATCGTAACTCGTATTTTCTCAACTATATCCTTACCTCCTGAGCCAAAACATGTGTTACATTTGTTAATCAATACATAACCATTACCATTACATTGGTTACACACTGTTCTAATTACTTGTGTAAACATTCCGGTTCCTGCTCTCTGCATCACAAATCCTTGTCCTCCACAAGTCACGCAACCCGACCTTTGTCCACCACTTCCACCACATCCATTACAATCTGTCTTTCTAGAATAAGTAATTTCCTTATCAACACCCTTGAACGAATCAACCACACTAAGTTCAACATCAACCAGTTTCTCGGGAGTTCGTCTTTGTTGTTGCTGTTGTCTTCCACCAAATCCTCCACTAAACATTTGATTTAATATATCATCAATATTTCCATCACCAAAAGGATTTCTACCTCCGCCAAACATACCAGCCATGGGATTATCTAACTTATGGTTATACTCCCTCCTTTTATTCTCATCACCCACATTCTCGTATGCAACACTAATTTCTTTAAACAAAGATTCATCACCCCCTTTATCAGGATGGTGTTGTAAGGCCAACTTTCTATAGGCCTTTTTAATATCTTCTTGACTTGCGTCTTTACTTACCCCTAAAATTTCGTAATAATTCTTCATATGAATAACAATTATACAATAATTTTATTTAAGAATAAAGAAAGATACAAAATAATAAAGAATTATAAAACTTATAAAAATGCATTGCCCTTCTTTAACTCAAAAGTAAAAGAAAGTAATGAAGTAGTTTTTGATGTTCAGACAGAAAACGGCAGAGATGTTAATTATGAAATAGCACTAATTGAAAAAACCTCCGAAAAATTATTTCCAATTTATAGAACAGATGAAATGGGCAGGAATATACCGGTACAATTAAATGACCCAAACTATGCAATAATTAAAATAGAAAAATACAATATACCTGAAAAAGTATTCCATATATCCAAAAAACAAAAAATATCTTCAGAAAAATTAATTAATACCTACTTGAGGGGCAACTCATTAAAACTTGTTTCCAAACTAAATAATAAAATTATAATTCAAGATGAAGATATCTATAATTTATTTTCATTAAAATCAATATACGATGCCGATAGATTTTTAATTAATTTGGAAAAATATATGATGTTAAATAATAAAAGTAATTGTTTGATTGTAAAAGACAGTAGTAGAGAGCAAAAAAAATATCTCTATGAGATATTAACTAATTTGGGATATAATAAAAGTATGTTATACAGAACATCAACTACTCACTTAAAAGATAAATAAATTCAATACCTGATATATCAATCTTAAACTCAGTTTTATCGTCTCCAACACTTTTTAAGGAATCCCTAACTTGGAGAAACTCTTCCCTATTTAACTGAAAAACAACCGCCTTTTTACCGGCATGTAATATATCAATTCCTTCACAAATTAATGCCAATCTTTCTAAATACCCATTAAAACCTTCTTGATTCTCTTCCATATGGTTAGTTTTTCAACTTTTTCAGGTACAAAAATATCCTGTTTTTTTAATTTTTTAATTGAGTTGGCAAATTTATTTTTTTCATTTTGTATTTGGAGACTATCCTTTTCAAGCTCCTTCTGATACCAATCCAATATCTTCTGATTGTCCATCATCTTCTAATTTTAGATTAAACCCTGATTTAATATTAAATTCTAACGATTTTAAATCGTCTAATTTATTTTGTTCAAAAAAACTTCGTAACTGTTTCATTTTCTCATCAAGTAAAAACTCTTTTTCTTCTCTTTCCTTATTGTATTTAACAATACCATTTATATTTGTGAAAAGAACATTCAATGAAGTCTCATCAAATGCCGTTGCGAATGAAAAAAATCTAACGTCCTCTTTTTGAGCCTTCTGTTCTATAATAGTTTTTTCATCCACATATTTTTTAGGATACTTCCAAGTCTTTGGGAATTCAATATCTATTGACACATAATTCTCTAACTTTCTGATTGAAACCAGATAAGGGAATATGTTTATTAATTCTTTATATAGATTCATTTAAATTAAATTTATAATATAAGTTATCAAATAAGATAACATTAATCCGTTAAAAATAAGTTCCCTATTACTTAAAACCATTTTTTTAGGTGGTGTTTGTAATAGGGCACTTACAAATTTTATAACCAATCTTAAATTGGTTAATATAGAAAAAACAAATACAAACAAAAAAATTGTATTATAATTAAGCATTAGTTTCTGTTTTTCTATTTTCTAAAATTTCGGCTCTTAATTTTTGCAATAAACTTTTCAATTCTTGAGCTGTTTTTCTAGCTCTAGTACCAGCACTTTTATTACCTTTATTAAATTTCAAAGTGTCTGTTGAAAGTTCTTCAACTTTAGCCTTAATTTCTTCAATTGTTGTTAACTCTTCCATTTTTTTAATTTTTTATTTTATTTATTAAACATAATAATAAAATTTACATTTGACAAGTAAATAAATTACTAGTTAATTATGTAATGTTTCTATCTAATAACTTGTATAGCTCAGTATATAAATCTAAGTCGGATTTTGTAAATGGTGTGTCTCTATCAAATAAATCTTTTAAGAAAGTATCTATTGAATTACGAACACTAATATTTTTCTGATTATAAAATATCTCCATAAAGAAGGAGCTGAAGTAGTTATAATGTTCTCCCTTAAAATTAAATTTTATATTTTCCTTTCTAAAATTTTCTACCGTAGCATTCCAACACCACTCAAAATGTTTTAATTTATCTTCCTCAGTTAACGATATTTTGGTTTCATTATGTTTTGTTTCCTCACCTAAATAAGTGTCCTTAATTAATGCAAATAAAGATAAACAGAAATCATAATATAATTCACCTTTCTCAGGTATTATATTATTCATATTAAACCAAACCTCAACCTCGTCATTCATCATAGGTTTGGTCATCCAATTAAAAAAATTCTCCATAGACGTTTCTTTCTATGGAGAATATAATATAAGTTTAAGTAAATTGAATATTATTGAGTATTTTTGTTATAACCCATAAGATGTTTTATCTTATCAAATTCCTCACTAATTAATTTTTCAGATTTATCTTCTTTAGATTCTAACTGATTCAATATTTTTGTAGCCTTTTTTCCTGAATCTTTTCCAAAGTTTTTTTGGAATTTTCCTGCCGGTCCTGATTTAGTATCATCTGTAACAGGTTGTGGTGCTTTATTATATGCAATAGCTTTAACCGCACCTAATAAATTATCTTTTCTAATCTTATTACGTTTTTTATTCACCCCATTATCAACCGCATTTGCCCATTCAGGATTATTACCTGTTCTTGAAGAACCTTCAATATTATCATCAACCCATTTCTCATCAGGATGAATTTCATCATAAACTAAATTTTCCAAACCAGCTGCAGTAAAATTCTCAATATATTCATCTGTAGGTTTGTTTGCTTTGTAAGCCATTTTATCCATTTTAGCTAATTCTCCATTACCTTTTGGGAATATTTTAGGTTCCATACTATATTCACCTTTAGAACCATCTTTAAGATATTCTTTCATTTTTTTAGTAACTGCTTTGATTGCATCCTCATTTTCTTTTTTATTTGCAGATAAAACTTTTTCAGTTTCCGCCATACCTTTAGCTTTCTTTTGTTCCATAACTATTTTTTCAATTAAATCAATCATCTCAGATTCTGTCAATTGTAACGATTCTTTAACACTTTTTTTCTTATGTTTAACACCCTCATAAACCTTCTGAATAAGCTTCTCAACCTCCTCTAAATTAGACCTATCAGTATATGATTTACCGCCTAAATTAAATTTATCACCTTTTTTAGTTTTTGCTAAAGCACCTGTAAAAGCATTACCTTCTTCCATTTCTTCATCCATTTCTTCAAAATCAATATCTTCAACATCTCCTTTACCTCTTCTCATTCTACTCATTGCAGTATCTTTTTCTCCTTTAATATTTTTTAACGGATGGAAACGTTCTTCCTCATCACCACCTAAGTAACCATGTATATCTTCATAGTCATCATCAAAAAAATCACCAAACCCTTCCTCAACATCACCTCTTAACATTTTGAAATCCTCACTATCTAATTTATTATTTTTATTTTTATCTAATTTTTTTTGTCCTCCAATTAATTCTTCATCAATATCTGATAAATAATCCTCTATATGAGTATCTCCCATAGCATGGTGAGCCTTTTTACCCTTAAAACCATACATTGGTTTTCCTTCAGGGTATTCCATTTCACTATCATACTCAATTTCATCTTCAAATGAAGGTGTTTTCATCTTATATTTTTTACCTTTAACCAAATCTTTAGCACTAATCTCATCTAACTCATCACTACCACTCATACCAGCATACTTTTTGTGCTTCAAACATGATTCAGAACTTGGATTATCAACACACTCTCTTTTAATCTTATCCATAACATAATCGTCTGTTTCATCTTCTTCCGTTACACCAACCCCACTCAAAGTAAGAGGTTCTTGAGGCGTCCATTCATCCATACTAATTTTGTTCTCCAACTCTCCGGCTTTACCTTCCAAGGATTCCCTAATTATTTTTTTTACCAATTTATCTATATTTTTTCTCATGTTAACTTATTTAATTTATAAATATTTTAATTAATCGTTTTGTTCTTATAATTTTCAATTTCATGTTGAATTATTGCCTTAATAACATTTTCATTGATATTATGCTCTAAACTTATTTTTTTAATAACTCTCTTGACCACATCATTCTCATATATCTTAAGAGCATTAATGTCTCCCTGATTACAATATGGAAAACTTTTACACTTCTTTTTTATTGTCACGAATTTACCTCCGGGTATTTGAGTTTTTGACTTTCCTCTCCAATCTTTCTTTTTTGTTGATTTAGCCCATGCCGCTGGAGTCTCATAAGAACCTGAAGAACCTGAGCCTGTAGCTTCTTTGGTTTCAACTTTTTTTGGGGTTTCGGCAAAACTTCTTTCAACGAACTTACTGTTTTTAAATGCAAGGGGTGCTTCAAATGCCCCACTAGCACCACCAGTTCCTGTCGCTTCTTTGGTTTCCGATTTTTTCTTCTTCCCTTGACAATGAGCTCTCTGACTAAATCCTTTAGGGTTTTTACAATCAATACTTTTTTTATACTCTTCACTCCATTTTTCGTCTAATTCATTAGACTCAGGTAATGAACTTTTAAGTTTAGTATATACATCTAATCCTTCTCCTTGGAATGCATTTTTAGCGGAAAATTGTTTCCCTAATTCACTCTTTAACGAATCTGTAAATTCACCCATAATTTTAATCTTTTTTAACTCTTATTTTTATGTATACACCTACTTGAGCCATTGCTGATTTAGTAATACTATTTGTTCCAACACCTAAACTATACATCTTATCATTTTTATCTTTATATAATACAGTTCCTCCAACATAATTAAATCCATAACTCTTATCATATCCTATATTACCTCCAACATATACTTGACCTCTTGGTAATTCTTTAACAATAACACTATCTTTAATAATTTTTTGATTAACTTTGGCATACCAATTTCTTCCTAATATAGTATTTCTTTGTATTGTATCAATTATAGAAATAAAACCTAAACTATCTTTTAAATGTAACGTATCAAAATAAACCAATTTATTATAATAATCTTGTAATATAACATTAGTATCAACATTTTGAGGTACTGAAACATAAATTGTAGTATCTTTTATTATTGTTTCACCAGGCCTATAAATTTTTTCTATATGCGGAATATATTGAGTATCCGTTATTCTTTTGATAACCTCATATTTTTTTCCATCAACCTTTATAATTTCTCCCGGTTTAGATTTACCTGCAGGTGAACACATCTTCATTAGTAATATTACAACTACTAAAAGAATGATTAATATATTTTGAAAATTACCCTTCATTTTTAATATTTGGTGTTGTTTTTTTACGACTAGCTAATACTTTAGCCCACTTTGATTTAAATTTTTCATAATATGTACGTAATTTTGTAATCATGTCTAAAAAGTTTTCATCAACTTTAACCATATCCCCATTGATATAAATACCATTATTTTCACCTATTGCAAAATAAAATTCAATATCAAAATCAATTATTTTCCCTCCCCATTCAACATCATTCTGATATACATTTAATGATTGGAAATCAACCAAATCAGAAACCTGCTCAATAAATTCATCCATAGTTTCTTGGAAGGCAACCTTTTCATCTGTGGTTAATTCCAATTCACTATTATCCTTACCATGTAAAGTCATGACTCCACCCGATATTCTATATCCTTGTTGTTTATCTTTAGTAGGATTTTTTTCATCTTCAATCGCCTCTTCAGTATCCTTTATTGGGTTAATCTTATTGTTAATATCATCTTGTTCTTTTAAAATACCATATTTTTTCTTAATATCTTCGTTGATATTACGATTTAACATTTTATTAGATGCATTTAAAAGTTTTTTTATTTCATCATACGAGTTGCTCATTTTCTATATATTTTAAAAATTTTTCAAAGTTAAAAGCCGGACTTAAATCAGTATATTTGGAATTAAAATTACTTCTAGATACAATTCCTTCATATCTTTCAATTCCATCAATCTTAGTATTATGTCCAACACATTTTTTATCTATGGAGTAATCAATCATTAGTGACTTACATAGTTCCGCACAAACTTCTATTTGTTTTTCACTATATGGTTGCCAAAAAAAATAATCCCTCCACTTTTTTTCATAAATCTCTCCTTTATAAATATCATCAATCCAGTTAACGTAATAGTCTGTCAAAGGTCTTTTTTCCAGCCAACCTAAATTTTCCAAAGAAATAATTATTGAATTCCTATTAACATTTGGATTCTTAAAATAATTGGAGAACCCTATCTCAGGTAGTCCTTTATAAACAAAACCGTCCCTACTTATAATAAAGTTAGGGACTTTGTCATATTTTCCGTTGTATCTGTATTTTAAAGAAGCAATGTAGTCATTTATATTTCTTCCGGTATTTGTTAAAATTATTTGTTTTTTCTTCTTTTGTTTTCCGACACACTTCAAATTAATATTTTCTATAATATTAACCATTTACCTTTGTATATGTTAATCTATTTATTCTTGGTTTCTCTGCCGCATCACCAAAAGTTATAATTGGTTCAGAAATTTCTTCTTCTAAACCATCCATCAATGTTGAATCCCAATCAGATATTTCATCGTCAGGAGGTATTGAATTGATAATATCTTCATCAGTCGTAATCATCATCTCAGATGCGTTTTGTGGTGTACTTGAGGGTTCTATATTTTCACCATATTTTTCCTTATGGATTCTATCAAGAACTTCTTGAATTTTATCTAAATCCTCTTGTGTAGGTAATTTAACGTCCTCTTGATTTTCTGCTTCCTGTTTTCCAGCCTGAATACTTAACTTATCAATATCAATAACAGGAACTGGTAATACTTCAATATCTTTTTTCTTTTCTTCTTCCTCAAACTTTACCAACATATGTAAAAATGATAAAGAAATAAGTGGTAACATACCTCCTGCAAATAACGCTAAGAACCTTTTATGTCCCACCATATCACCAGCGTCAACACCTAAAAAACTAACGAGGGGATTTACCAAATCCACCCAATCTTTAAATGTTTGACTATTAATATCAATATACTGATAAGCAAAAAAGATATTACCTATAAATTGAATTAACGTCACGATGCCAAATGGGAAATAAACTTTCTTTCCCATCTTTGCCGATATCGCCGCCAATGCCGACAACGCCGCAATCTCAATACCAACTGAAAGATATATCGCCCAACTAACAGGATTAGATAATCCATACCATTTAGTTACGTGAGATATTGATACAAATGCAACCGTTAATATTGGTACTAAAAACGAAACATAAATAATCGTCTTAAAATTTCTTTGAAACCAATTCATTATTTACCTGATTTTAATTGTTTTATTTCTTCCTCAATCTGAGTTTGTCTTTGTACATCCAACATTTTTCTATCTGTAGCTTGAATCATTCTTTTTTCCGCTTCCAGCCCTGAGATTTTTAACTGAATACCTAATTCAGTTTTAGTGTACGTTGAGTCGTTAATTGCTTTAATTTCTTTTTGGATTTCAGATATTTTTCTTGTGTCATTACAACTTTTTAAAAATGCCAATAAAGAGATTACCAATACAATTGTTGTAAAATTGTTTTTAATAAAATTTTTCATAATAATTTATTTTAATAAACTTAAAAAATCCATGTAAAAAATAAATGGACTATTATAAATAGTCCATTTATGTAATTTAGATATAGTCAAATAGTACTGACCCTTCGTTCCGTAACTTTCGTAACGCCTTCTCTTTAATTTGTCTTACCCTCTCCTTAGTTAAGTCAAAGTCGGTTCCGATGTCTTCCAATGTTCTTGTATTACCCGTTAATCCGAAATAATCCTCAATGATAACTCGTTCTCTATCATCCAACACACCTAACACATCAATTAGTTTTTCCTTTAACAAATCTTTCCCATTAAAGGATTCATCAGGCATTAACGCATTTGGATTAACAACCACGTCCATAAGAGTATCTCCATCTTCATTAATTGTGTTATCAATTTGTATTATTGACGGTAATGTGGCAAATTTATCAGATAATTCAGAAATCCCCTTTTCAACCGCTTTCTTCTCTTTATGTAACTCCTGAACAATATTTACGGGAAGTCGGATTGTTCTCGCATGTTCATTTAATGATTGTAAGATAGATTGTCTAACCCACCACACAGCATAAGAAATAAATCTTAAGTTTTTACTCCAATCAAAACTTTTGATTGCTTTAATTAAACCAAAATTACCTTCAGCGATTAAATCAGCTAAATCTAATCCTTGATTTTGATATTGTTTTGCTACTGTGATTACAAACCTTAGATTACCCTCAATGAGTTCTTGCTCTATTGATACTTTTTGGTTTCCATCCAATCTTCCTGATGACATCATCTTTGACAAGTCCCTCTCTCTTTCGGGGGTCATCACTTTAATTTTACGGATATCTTTAAGATACGAGTAAATCTCTTCCTGATTTATAGGAATTCCTTCTGATTTTTCTTTCATATTATTTTGACAGGTTTTTTAAGTATTCATTTTCTTCTTTGGTGAGCGAAGATACTCCTTTTTCATTAATCTTGTCCAAAATATCGTCAAGATTATATTCTTTTTTTACAGATTGTTTAATTAAAATATCCTCATCCTCATCATCTTCTTCAATTTGTTCCGATAACATATACTCTTTCAGTAAATCAACACCTTTAATTGTTAATTCATCTAAAATATATTCTTCAATCATCAAATCTATGTTTTTTTCATCATCATTTTCATCTAATGACAAAAAATATTCCAACTCATTGTTAGGTAACATTAATGACATATTGTCAGTATGTTCTGTCAAAATGTAGTAATCAACAAAATTGGATATTTTATTTTTAATATATTTTGATAGATTATCAAAATCTTCTGAATATGCGAAATTAATAATAATACTTTGTTTTGAAATTTTATTTTTACAAAATTTTGAATACGTTACTTCTGCAATAATATCAACCATATACTGAGATTTTGCAATGTCTGTAAAATCTCCAAATGCAAATAAGAAATATTTTTTCATTTTTTTTTATTTTTGTTAATTAAAGAACGAAGATAATTAAATTATTTTAGACTTTAAAATTATTTTAAAATAAAATCTGATAATCCATCAATTTTAATATTACAAGCTAAATAAGTTTCATAATTAAGATATGTTGGATTTTTTTTAGCAAATTGAGTAACAATACTATGTTCATCTTTTGTTAATTTAACAGTTGAACACAATTTTTTAACTAAAATAATGAATGTGTCTAAATCCATATCTATATTTTTTTCCATTTCCGAAAAAATAAATTTCAATGATTTGCTTCTTTGTATAAAGTGGTCATCAACTAAATCTTTATTTAGGAGATTTTGACTTCTTTCCGATTTTAATCCAGTTTTAAAAAACTTAGTATTTGTAATATCCCAAATAGGATTTCTATTTCTAGTAAAAAATAATTTTAATTTTTCATCATCATTTTTTAATTCTAAATACCTATTTAAAAGACATTTAAAATCATTCATAGTTTCCTCAATCTTAATGAGTTGATTTTTGTTTAGTGTTCCCATTTTTTATTTTTTATTGTGTTACTCTACTAATGTTATCTATTTTGTTAATTTTAACCACACTGTTCGCCCAGTTACTTATTAATGGATTATGCGAAATTACAAATATTTTCTCAAAGTAATCTTTAATCTTCATAAAAAATTCCCCAACCATATCCAAGTTCTCATTAGATATCTTTCCGAACACTTCATCCATTACGATGATGTTTGGTTTTGGTAATGAACATACCTTACTAAGAACCGCTCTGAGCGCAAGTGACGCTATCGTTCTTTCATACCCTGAACCTGATACCATCAGTTTCTCAATACCGGTGGAGTTATCAATCATCCAGAACTCAACCTCATTTTTATCTGAGATTCTAATTTCCATTCTGAAGTAGCAACTATCCATCAACAATCTTTGTAGTTCGGAGTTGATAAACGGCATCATTGTTTTCATAATGATTTTTGATATTCCGTTCTTACCGAATATTTCAGCATAGATTTTATAAACCTTTTCTCTTTCAAATTCTTCGGCAATCTTTTTGATATAATCGTTATTCTTTTCAATTTTATCTTTGAGATTACCGATGGTAACGCTATTTGAGGTTATGGTTTTCTCATATGCTCTTTTTTCAATCTCAAGTTGTTCAATTCTAAGTGTCGCCTTGATAATTTTTTCATCAATCTCATTGTTCTTTTTAATCTTCTCCTGAGCCTCAAAATACCTTTGTAGTTTGTCATCAAGTTTTGACCTCTTCAAATCATTTGATTCCAATGTGAGCTCCAACTTACCCATAACAAGTTTGTTTTTTTCATACCTGTCAAAATCATTTTTTAACTCAATAAATTTCTTTTCTGTGGTCTCAAGTTTAACTACATCATCCGTTAATGTGTTGAGTTTTTCTTTCCATTCATCTAGTTCCGCAACTTTCTTTTTGGTTAGTTCCGCCTCCATGAGTTTAATACCGCAATGTTGACACTGCATACCATCACCATACTTGTTAACCATATCAGATATATCCTCAACCTTATCCCAAGCCCTGTTTTTCTCAATCTTGGTGTTCATGAGTTTATCTTTAACCTCATCGTGATTATCTTCGTGATAATACTCCTTTGGTTCTGATACATCAACATCATCAATTTGTTTCTTTACCTTACTATTATCATTAACCAACCCTTGTATTTCCAACTCAATGGTGCTAGGATTCATGATGATTAACTCTTGTGGGATATCGGTGTGTTTGGATTTCAACAGGTTCTCCTTGTATTCTTGTCCTGTAGTTAATCTATTTGATACATCAGTGATGTTATTGTTTGCCGTTTCTACCTCTCCCTCTAATCTTTGGATTTCCAATTCGGAATCCGTAATTTGTTGCTTTAGAGCTTCGGTGTTATAGACATTTGATAACATCCCCTTTGAGAACTCAGAATACAATTCTTTACCTGTTTCCTCTTTCTTTTTAAGGAACTCCAACCCCAAGAACTTGGTTAACACCTGACCCCTTGCCGTTGGTTTTGATTCCAACAAATCTTCAAGGTTCGTTGCGGTGGTTAAAATGGTGGTTAAGAAATCCTCTTGTTCCCCAATTGAGTTCTTAATGAACTTCTCGGTTTCCCTTCTTTGTTCCCCTGTGAAATTCTGTAATTGACCATCCGCCAATTTCTTAAAGAAGTCCAAATCGGTTTTAACATTCCATTCCCCTGACTTGGCTTTCTTTCTCTCAATGGTTCTGGCAATGATGTAATCTTCCCCATCAATGGTTATTTCCCCACGAACTGACACCTTATCTTTATCCGTAAATCTATTAAAGATTTCTTCCGCTTTCTGTGTCTTTGTTGTCGTGTTAAAAAATAAGAACATCAATAAGTCCACGGTTAATACTGTCTTACCACCAAAATTAGGGGGGTCTGACTCAACCACAACTACACCATTACACTTGTCAAAATCAATTACTTGATTCTCACCATAGGATAAGAAATTACTAAACTCAATCCTTTTGATATACCACTTTTGGAATGTGGCTACCTCCTCTGACTCTGAAATTATTTTGTTCTCAACCGCTCTATCTAACTCCATGATTCTGTCAACGACATTATCATATTTCTTGGCGTTAAGATAATTCTTAACCATTTCCACCTGATAATTCTTATCCATGATGTTAAGTGAAACATCTACCGTCTGCATACCATCTTCCTCTGACATCTTTGCCTTGGTGATGACATTAACATTGGTTGACATATATTTCTTTTGGAAATATTGTTTAACACTTTTGATTTTTTCCTGTGTGAAGTTCTCTTGGGTGTCTTCCCAAATAACTTGCACGTAGGGGTTATCCAGTTTCTGAACGTCTAATTTTTTTGTCATAATTTGGTAATTAAAGGTTTTCGGCGGATTGAACAAATCCAGTTGGCTCATTTGTGGTTTCTTTGTTTTCTGTTTCTCCTGATGATGCTTGTTTCATAGCTTCAATTTGTTCCATCATTGCATCTTGGAACATCTTCTGTGCCTTTGCAACTTGTTTTTTTGCGTTAACTGTGTTCAGTTTAACTCTTTTTCTGTGGGCTTTTTCTCCACCCCTTTTTTTTGATTTTGGCATATTTTGTTTTTTTTTAATCTAATATAGTTTCATTAACTGATTCATCTTCAAGAAATTTAATTTCTGTTTGATGATTATTTCTTGGTCTATTTTCTTCAAACCATTCTACTATTGAATTGATAATCCAAGTTGTTCCTGAAGCAAGACATCCATCAAAGAACCAAGAAATACCCGAATTAACATTTAATAACTCATGTATTGGAGAATATAAGAAAATTCCAATTAAGAACCCAATCCACGTTGGTAGACACATCATACACCTCATCATTTCTCTAACAAAATGGAAAAATTTATTAAGTGGAAATTTTGGATTGTTTCCCCAAGATTCAATTGTGTTTCTAAATCCGTTTAATATGGAACCATATACACCAATGTTACATGCTCCATAAATCATTAAAATCCATACTACTAATTGTGTCATATTTTATCTTTTAAGTTTGACCCAGGGTGATAGGTCGCAAGTTTATTTTGGATAAGATTACTGAGATATGCTATCTTATCTTCCAACCCTTTTATTTTTATATCTTTTTCGTTTATTTGTGTTCTTAAAGTTTGCAGTGTATCGGATAACATTTTTTCTTTGTCTGTAGGTCCTGTACCTTCAATCCTCATTTTTTCAATTCTTGTTAATAACTCTTCTTTTTCTTCCTTAAATTTATTCTCAATCTCCTCAATCTTGGAGTTATCATATACAATTTTCTCAACTTCTTTGATTACTTCAACCGGAACTTCTTTAATCACCTCTCGGATAACTTCAACCGGAACTTCCTTTATTACTTCTTTTACTACCTCAACAGATTTTTCATGTTCAATAACATTTATCTCCCTTTCGTCTCCGAATAATCCGTATTTTTCAACATTATATCCTTTAACAAAACATACGGACTTAAACTTCTCAACGTCATCAACGTTATTGAGTTTACAATATGCCACCACATCATCATGTAGTTCCTTATTAATAATTAATGAGTAATTCTTTTCCATTTACTAAATCTTCTATTGAGTTTATCTTGAACGCCAAGAACGGTTTTGGGTTATCAATATCTACAAACTGATAATCATTTTTTTCAACATCATAAATACCATAACCATGATTCTTAACCGTTTCACCAAAGTTCTGTTGAACGGTGGAGCCAATCATATATGCCTTCTTACCATTCGGAATATCAAACACTTGTCTCTTATGAATATCGCCACATAACACCAAATCACATCCTCTGAACTTATCAACATCAAATCCTTCTTCAAATTTATAACCGATATCGGTGGTTAATCCCTGAACAGGACCATGGAATAAACCAATCTTGGTATTACCATTTTTAGTCATATCAGGTGGTATGTTATGTTCCATTAGAGAGTATACACACCAATCAATGTTCTGGTCTTGGTAAACTCCTCTGTCCTTATAATAAACCACGTTTTCGTTCTGTAATGACTCCACAATCGGTGTTAACGCATCCAATCTTGACATATTGTTTTCAAGGAAGTCATGATTACCAATGATAACAACGGTTTTTGCAATCTTGGAACATTCGTTTAATACCCAAGCAACAAACTCAATAAGTTCCGGTGTCATTTGGTTTTTGGAATGAACAAGGTCTCCTGTGAACACGATTCTATCAGGGGCAAGGTCTCTCCACTCAGAGAATGCTTGGTTAAGTATCTTCTTATACAAATCGTGGTCTTTGAACAATCTGATGTGTAAATCCGAAAAGTGTATTAGTTTATTAATCATTATCCTTTAATTTAATTTTTTTGTTTGTTTCCTTAAATTGGTCTGAACTCCAAGTGTCAGAGTATTGTCCTAAATAATTTCCTTCGGTGCCATCAGTTTTTACGATAACACCTTGAAAAATATTGTTAATCCAAAAGGTTGATTGTTTGGTTCCAGTACATAATACAAAGGAACCAAAACATTCATATATTTTTCCAACTTCTATTTTCATAAATTGTTACGACAATTCAATGTCAGGTTTTGGAACATCAAACAATCTAAACTCTTCGTTAACGTGTCCGCAACTATTACACATGTAAGTTGGGAATGGAACGATGGTATCATCGGATGACCCTGTTAATAATCTTGATACTTTTTTAAGTACCACAACCTCCTTGAAATATTCCCCTTGGCAATTTTCACAGATAATGGTTGGTTGTTCTCTTAAATCAATTTTTGGTTTTAATAAATCACTCATAGTTGTAATTCTAATTTTTTTACAAATTCGTTTATAGTTTCTTTAACACTTGAAATATAATCAAAATCTTTTGATTTCTCAACTACTTCTATATGTTCTTTTAATTCGTCAAAGTCAATTGAGGTAAGATTTGTCATTGCTCTATATATCTTATCTTTTGCCTGTTTAAGTGTTTTCCAATTATAATACTCACCTCTAATTCTTGTTGTTATTCTATATACCTCATCTGGTTTCCAACCATTTTTAATCATTTGTTCATCCCTAAAATTCCTATCCATAGCATCATAGGTATCAATACTACCAAACAAGGCATTTGCACCTTCCATATAAAAAGCAACCTTCTGATAATCTTTATTCTGCATTACGTTTTTAGAAATAAGATAAACCAAATATCCTTTTCTTATGTAATTGTTAAATAATGATTCAGCGTTTTTTCCTGAGGTGCACCATTTGGTATTGGCACCATACTTAACGGAGGCTCTATGAGTCAAAGGTCTTAATAAGATATAACTGTCATTCTCCTCCAATATCTCAACATTACCTTCCTTAACAAAAGTTTTTTCTTCTTTTAATTCTGTGGCGGTTTCAACTGCACTATATAGATTTTTAACATTAGTGTAATAATCACTATAAATGTCTTTATTCTCAATATAAGGGAGGTGAGCGTCAAACTCCTTAACAATATAAATCAACTCCGATGATGTACCAGGGAAATTATATTCGTATTTTGCTGACCACACCTTACAGAAATATTCCAAATACTTTTTTGTTTTTGTTTTATCCTCAGTGGCAAATTTGTTAAATGTTGCGGCAGTCATTTTTGGATACTTTGCCCTTAATTCATCTACTTTAGACATAGTTTATTTTTTCTTGGTTAAATAATTTTTTACATTCATTTCCATAGTGGTTGCAATAACCTCCTTTGGTATTCTATACTCCACGTAATCGGAGTCATCCTTTAATAGGACTACAACACCACCATACAGGTTTAACCCTTCGTACTTACTACCCTCCAACATCTTCAGGAATAACTTACAATACAAAGGTAATTGTATATAATAATGTCCCAAGGCGAAATCATCCACAAAGTGATATGGTGTTTTCATTTTCTTGGTATACCTTGTTGTTTGGAAATTCTTAATTTTATTAGTTTTCCAATCGCTTATAACCAACCCATAACCTGTTTTCTCTTTATTCTCCATCAACCAAAATTTATCCGGCTGACCTACGTAAGACAATTCAGGATGTCCCAATACCATCTCGGTATCAATTAATACCGCACCTCTCTGTTCCATCAATTTAAGGTATTTCTCACCCGCCTGAACCATACTATCACTCTTCTGTATTTGGAGTATATCACAATCAAACACAGGTTGTCTTACCTCCTTGTTTATTCCAAACATATCAAGAGATTTCTTCTCCAATATAAAGTGAGTTCTACTACCCATATTGGTTGCGTAATCACCAGCATCCGCCCACTCTTTAATCAATCTTTCTTGTTCTTGTGGGTCTCCACCTGATTTCTTATAGGCGGCTTCCTCCGTTGGGAACTCATCGTAAAAACACTTTAACACCTTTGATACAGATGGGAAGTCATTTCTAACTTTACCATCAACATCTTTCATAAGGTATTTGTGCTCCTCCTCAAAGAACTCCAATCCTAACTCTAATTGTTTCTGTGAAATAACATCCCTTATTTCTTGGGCTATATCTTTTAGATTCATATTTTTTCAATTTCTGTTTTAACTTCTACCCAATATGTTCTATGATGTTCAGGTTTTCCCGTATCAAATTGTTCCTCATAGAACATCATGTTTTTTAACATGACATTTACCGCAATCAACGCACAATTTTTTCCCTCATTCCATCTACTATTAACGTTATTTAACCCTGTAAATCCACCATTGTTTGGTAAGGAAATGTAAAATATATGTACTAATTCTCTCGCTTTTTCTTTTGGTGTCATAATAATTGTTATTAGAAATACAAAAATAAGAAATAATAAATTATCAGCCAAATATTTTATAAAATAAAAAACCCCTCTATTCAGGAGGGGTGTTTTTAGCCATTGCGTATAGTTTTGCGAGTTTCTTAAACATCATCGTGGCGACTCGGTGGAAATTGTTCTCTTCATTCTCAAAGAAGGAGTCGTAGTCATAACCATATTTTGTTGTTTGAGCAACATACTTCTTGAAAAATTTATCTTTAACACCTCTTAACCCTAATATAGCTTCCATTGCGTTAGATGTTAAAAACCTATTCATTAACTCATTTTTTTTATTTGTTAAACTAACAATAAACATCTTCAAAAATTTATCAACAACCTCATAATCATCTTCACCTTCATAATCAACTCCAACAGCATCCAACATTTTTTTTATCTTACTGACGTTTTCGGTTGAATGCATTTTTTCTATAAAGTCCTCATAACTAAAATTTTGTATTTCTTTTAATCTTTTAATCATTTCGGAGTTTAAGAAAAACTTTAAGAACTCTTTTCTTGACACATTATTAATTCTCATTTCTGCGGCAAGTTCTGTTGGTCTTACAACATTCTCAAGTGCATGGATATAATATGAGTTAAATAAAAATTCATTAAGTTCAGGAATAAAACCAAAAAACTCTTTTTGTTGTTGTATTGCACCATATCCAACCCTTTGGTGCATCGGTTCCGTCTTTTGTTTAACATCTCTAAACGCATGTTTTATTTCGTGAGATAGTGATGGTATGTCTTCGTTTCTATGTTTATTAAGATAGTTTTTAATAACCTCAATTCCCTTTCCTGAACCAATAAAGAACTTGAACCCTATAACAATTTCTTGTGGGTCTCTAATGCTCCTGAACACCAATCTATCGTCAAGTTCTGAATCATTCTCCGAACTCATCCCAACCATATCAGCATTTTTTGCCATCGGGTGTTCTTCAACATCAAACTAAACGGTTATCTTATTAAAGGTGTGCCCTCCTACTGTAAATTCTTTATCTATCTCAAACCCGTCTTTATTAAGGTCGTCAATATCACCATTAAAATTATCCAACTCTTGGAGTATCAAATCATATATCTCTTCACCGGCTTCAAGTATTCCTTCGGGAACTCCCAACGCCTCTTCCATCTCACCTTTAATCTTTTTTAATTGTTCTTCTGTTATTAAAATCTTCATATTTTTTTATATTAAACGTTGTTCCACCTGGAATGATAAAATTGTGTTCTATACAAAGAAGTAATTCTTTCTACTTCTAAATGTTGTTCCGCCCAATCTTTTATAAGTTGTTCAGTTTCATCATATTCCAAAGAAAACATATTGGAAATATTACTCCAAATTGAATGTATAACTCTCAACTGACCTGTTGTTGACCATTCTAACACCACTTCATCATCTTTTTTCCAAATTTTGGAATCAGGATATTTTGCGGATTTAATCTCATACATCCCATCAAATAAGTAATCCAAATACTTAAACTGAACTTTCCTTAACTGATTCTCCGTTATTAAAATCTTCATATGATATAAATATCGTTATAAATAAAAAACCCCATCCTAAGATGAGGTCTTTGCCGTGGCTCCACCCTTACGGGATTATTACTTGTTGAGGTTCAATAAAGTAGATGTGTTACCACCTAACATTGTTGTAGGATATTTACCATCCCATCTTTGAGCTCGGATATATTCAATATACATAGGTGTTAAGTATTGTTGTTCTTTCTTAACGGCTTCAGCCCTACCTGATGCGGATATAACTGCCTGAGCGGAATCACCTTTTGCCTTTGCAATCTGTGTTTGTGCCTGTGCTTCAGCAACTATCTTTTGTTGTATTGCCGCTTGTGCCTCCTGAACTGCGGCTGTCTTGGCGTTAATCGCTTGTGTAATCTCCTTCGGTGGAACGATGTTTGTTCTCAATTGAGACACATTAAACCACTTACTTACACGTTTGTTACACTCTTTAACAATGTCCGCTTCAAACTCAGCCCTGTGGTTAAAAATACTATCTACGGTATATAAGTTGGCAATATCATTAACTGCCCCGATGATTGCGTTTTTAAGCCAAGTGTCCTTGATTTGGTCTACGTCCTGTTTTAAGTTCTGGTACATATCAGCGGCGTTTCCCGGATTAACAGACCAGTTAAAACTTGGTTTGATTACCGCTTGGAATCCACCTCTTGTGATAATCGCAGCTTCCTCATAATCAATGTGTTGTTGTGTTACAGGGAACTCCTTAATACGAGACAACCAATTATTGTAAAACACCCAACCCGTAACGTAAGCCGTTTTGCTGACTCCTCGTTCATCACCAGTGTTGTTTACTTTAAGTCCAACATTACCAACGTCAATACGTTCTACTGTAATTGGATTTACCGTTCCTAAAATGATTGATGCTAATACAACAACAACTGCTTTAATAATTAATCCTGTGTTGGTTTTGGTTTCCGAACCATACTTTGTTTCCACCTTTGAGGTGTAGTTTTTGAAGTTAAATACTCCGAAGCTTGTTCCTAGAATAAGCATCGCTAAAATAAATGTTAATAAAAAAATCATAATCTATATTTGGTTTTTAATTGATGACAAAAATTGATAGGTGTGTAAGCTAATTGTAATCATAATCCCCAAGTAAATCAAACCACCGGCAATTACAAATCCAAGGCTGACAGGTTGAGAAATATAATCGGCAATATAATACATTATAACTCCTGATATTATAAGGTGCAAAAGTAATAAGATAAATTTTAATGCGAGTTTCATATGTTATTTGTTTTTTACTATTTCTATTAATTTATTTAAACAAGCAAGTTCTGCTTCTTCGTATGAATAACAATCCACAACCTCATCAACACAAGCATTAGGTAATGTTGATATTTTATTTAAGTATTCTTGAGTATTCAAATGAATAACCGCAGAATAATTACCATTTGTTGATTTTATTATTTGATATTCTAAATTATACTTCTCTCTAAACCAACGGAAAGCCTGTTGGTATAGGGGTGCGCCCACATTTCCAGAATATAAAAAAGTGTTTTCTAATGAAAGTTCAGCATTATAAAATCTCATACAATTTGTACCATCAAATCCTAATTCTTTTAAATCTAATGCTTGTTGATATGGTATAAATTCTTTTTCCATTTTTTTAATTTAGATTACAAAGATAAAGATAATTTTGGTTCTGCCAAAATTTATTTTATTTCTTTTTTAATCTTTTTTATATTAATATGCGTTAGTTCTCCATCTCCGTTAATAGTCCCATAATGATAAGAACTATCAATCTCAACAATTACTTCATATTCAAGAACCTTTCCAAATCCATTACGCGACACATTTAACGTATCTACTATAACATATTCATTCTTATTAAGTACCGGTTGGCTACAACTCACAAGTCCCGACAACAATGCAAGGAATACGATTGTGAATAACACAATTGCAATTACTCTTTCTGTTGGTGTTAATTTTTGTTCCATATTATATGTTTTTTGTTTTATAATTAAAATCAGTTTTTAATATCCACTCTAATTCTAATTGACTAAATAACCAACCACGCGAGGTTTTACCTTCCTCATTGAGGACATTTTTAATCCTGTAGATTAGATATGAGCTTGTCGTTTCCCACCCAATCCAAGCCTTATCGTGTTCGGGATATTCAATCCAATCTCCTATTTCCATATTATATGTTTTTTCTACTGAATATTTTTTGATACCACGTCAGTTTCTTTAATCTGTTGATTTCATCCTGCCTTATACCCAAATCTTCTTCCATCTTCGCTAACTTATTGTATAAGTCCCCAATATGTTCTGATAATACTTTCATTTTATCCTCATCACTTTCAGTTCCTAATATGTATTTGATTCGTGTGCCACTTGCCGCATAGCGAACCCTGAACCAATAAGATGCCTCTTCTACTATTTGGAGTATGGTTCTGCTGTTGACTATGGTTCTCAAGTCAGTCAATTCGGCTTCCATTGCATCGTACTCTGTCTTTGCCAGTATTACTTGTTTTTCTTTCATATTATATGTTTTTTTTGTCTTTGTCGTGTATTGTTATTTTAACCCCAAAAAAAGTTAAAAAAATCATAACAACTAAAATGATTAATACTATATTCATAATTTTTTATTTTTTGTAGCCAGGGTCGGACTCGAACCGGATACCGTTCAAGACGGATTAGACAACCTTACGACGCAACGGCCACCCTAGTGTCGGTAACCGCCAATCTTGGGGATTCGGGAACCACTCCCTCATTACGCCCACCTGACTATATTAATATTCCAAAACAAACTCCCAAGATGAAACCTGCCAATAAAAACCCTATCATATCAGATTTCCAATCTTTCAATTCTTTATCAAAATTTCTCATAATTTTTTTATTTAGGACTTTTTCCGTGAACATCAGCCATAAAAAAGGCTAATTTAACAATTAACATCACTCCGATTATTATTAATACTATCTTCATATCTTTTATTTTTTGTAGTCAGGACAGGATTTGAACCTGTATGCGTAACTTTTATGGCTCTTCCCCAATGGCACGCTGTCCACTCGTTATTTTAGCGTCTGCTCTATTCCGCCACCTGACTATATTTTTAGTTCTGAACGAACGCCTTGTCCGCCCAAGTATTAGCACCCATTCTACCCCACAATTCCATATCACACATATCAGGAAATGATTGTCTCATATCACCCACAGTCAACACATCCAAAAATCCTTTATCAATAGAATACCATTTGCCACCTTTGGTTGTGAATACATTCATCCAAGTAATTTTTCCGTTATCGTAGGTATGTTTCACTTGGATATTAACCAAAGTGTTTTTACCAAAACCTGAAATCATTTCTTTCGGTGTTGTAGTCCAATCAGAGATATTGATGAATCCTGCCTGACATTTGTTAGCAATACGGAACTCATACTCCTTGTTTTCTTTAAGGTGGTTGGAAACCATTACTTTTTGAGATTTACCTTTAACGATTGTATTGTACGTTCCGTAGAATACGTCGCCAGCCATTGTGCCAGTTGTAAGGTTAATTACTGTTGTTGTTGGGGTGGTGGTAGTTGTTGTCATATATTTGATTGTTTTGTGAATACAAAGATAAGGGGTTATTTTGGTTCTGCCAAAAGTTTTTTTAACTTTCCACTTTCTCAAGTTGAGTTTTAAGGTAACACCATTGATAAAGTTGATTGGGTGATTGACAAACCACATGAAATTTAGTACTTCTAATAACCACTGCCAATTGTCCTGAATGTTCACCATCTAAAACTCTTACTGTTGTTCCTTTTTTGAATGAAATTGTTTTGGACATATCTTTGATTGTTTTGTGAATACAAAGATAAAGGGTAATTATTTACCAGCCAAAACTTTTTTTAATTATTTTTTTTCGGGTGATTTATAGTATAATTTTAACCAATCTATAAATGATATTGAGTCCGTAAATGGCCCACCAAATGCCGGATATTGTTCCATAGAATATTCTTCATATATATCATCCCACACCTTATCATTACATAACTCTAATGTTCCTTCAAGTTCAGGATATTCGGATGTAGTATATGATGTCACTGATGGTAAACCACTATACTCACATATTACTTTTTTATCTATTAGTTTAGCATATTCTATACCTTTACCAGTATAATGCTCTACTATAACGCACCAATCAAATTCAATTTCTTTACCTTCCAAATCTAAATCTAATGGTAAAATAGTTTGATATTCGGGATGTAATGGAAGAAACTGCATATCTCCATATCTTACCACCCACCCTTGTTCTGTTTTATTTAATGTCCCTTTCATAATTTTAAGTTAATTTCATTAATACAACCAATAAAATAAAAATAACAATCGCACCAATAAAAAGTGGATATGTCGTTCTTTCGTTTGTCTGTCTGTTCATATCTTATTAATTAAATTTCGTGGTTAAATACTCAATCAAATACTTGGCATATTCAGTCAATAACTCATGTCCCTCAAACACAAATACCTCAACTTTATTATCAACAGAGCGTTGATATTCTTTTTTTAATCTTTGATAAGTTGGTATGTCAAAATTGATAACTCCTGCCATATATTTTTGTTTTAGAACACAAATATAAAACTAATTTCAATACCGCCAAAATTATTTTGGTTTTTTTTCAACAATGAGTTCTTTAACCCAAACTATACTGTCTCTCGTTTCTTTATTTGACGTGTAAAAAATAACACATGTTTCCCTAACTTTTTCCCCAACGGTAATAGTCCTTTGATATCCAAAAACTTTTTTATTATATAGTTTAGATAAAGAATCCAACTTTTTATTATAAAAGTTAATGTATTCTTGAGTTACACTTTGTGTTTTAACTTCTAAAATTTGAGCATTCGTATTGATGCAGAACAATAATAAAATTATTGTAAATAACTTTTTCATAATTCATTTTTATCGGGTTTTTCCAATTTTGGATTTTTCTCAAATAATTCGCATGTGTGTTTGCTACTCGGTATCATCTCCGAGTTCCCCTTCTTTGGATGAATACATCTTAACCCCTGTCCTATTCCAATCATCCAAGCGAGATGTTTGCAGTTATAACACACCTTTTCATCAGGTGTAATGTCTGAACCTAATTTTGTTTCTTTCATATTTTATTTAATTGTTATATAATAATCGTTTATTTCACCCCTCAAATCACACACATCCTTATCCACCGGCAATCTAACCATCTTTATTCTATTATAAAGAACACCCCCATTTAATGTGTGATATAATTTAATACTACTCTCATACGCATCCCCATCCAAACATATAATCACATCACCCTTAGCCTTTTCATATATCGTCGTGAATAATAACTCAGATAAATGTTTACCAAGCATTGGAACGGCATTAGGCAAAAATATCGCATCAAACATTCCCTCACAAACATAAATGTCCTTCTCCCAATCAATCAAGTTCTCATTAAAGATAATCTTATCCTTCTCAGCCTTAGGATTCATATACTTTTGTTTAGCCCTCGGATTCCAAGAACGAGCAACAAAATAATTTAAGTCCCCACCCTTATCATATGACGGAATAACAACCCTACCAGCAAAACTACCAATACTAGTCAACCCAATACCATACTTCTCACACATCTCATCAGTTATGCCCCTACTCTTGAGATAGTTAATACCTTCCCTATATGGGGGATAAATCTTATTACAATCTAATATCTTGGTGAACCCATCAGGTAATTTAACCTTGGGTATAAACGACCTCTTCTCCTGTCTCTCTTCGGGACGAACCAATAGATATAACTTCTTCTGTTTCTTGGTTCCAAACTTATCAAAGAATTTACCTAAAGGCCCATGTGTTCCCTCACTATCTCCACAACTCCAACAATGATAAACAGATTTCTCAATATTAACCTCAAAATTACCCTTACCCTTCCCTTCATCACATACGGGACAGTTGAAAGATACCTGCGTACTTCCCTTATATGATTTCTTGGGTTCCCCCAATACATCAACCAGCAATTCCGTGATTACCTCAATTTCTTCGTCCATAGGACAAATATAATAAAAATTAATGGATTACCAAATCTGTTTCATCCTCATATACCCAAGACCAGCAGTATAAGCATCAGACGAGTCAAAATTCTCTTTCTTAAGCGTATTATTCTTGGTGTAGTTCCAAGTGATTTGTGGTTCCCTCTTGGCAACCAACTCCCATATTATAGTTTTTTTGTCTATGTCTCTTGGAAAACCTCCAAACAAAACAAATTTACCCTTGTCATTTGGTTGGACAAGATGGGGAAATGCAAACTTACGTGCATTGTATGTAGAAATAAATTCAGGAACAATTCCCAATTGTTCGTAAATGTCCTTAAATACTAAAGTATTAAATCTTAATAACGTTTGGATTGTATAAATATTATTAGAACCCAACAATGGCTCCTCAATAACTACTTCCGTAACATTTAAGTTTTTGTAATTATCAATCTTGGAACGAACCATCTCCGCTTTAATCAATAACTCCTCCATCTTATTATCCCTCTTTGGCTTGGGGACAGGAGATACGTGAGTTAATTCCAATAATTCTCTGGTTGTTATATCAAACAAAGCGATTCCGATGGTTTTGGTGGATATATCCAATGCCAAAACTTTTGGGTTATTTTCTATTTCTTTAGCCATAAATTATAATGAAAATAAATCAATAAGATTAGAAGTCAATATTAATTGATACTTGTTGTGTTCCTTGTCTTAAAACAGGTGACTGGAATTTACTTATAATAAGTAAATCTTTGTCTTCGTCAAACAACCCTACTTCAGTCATATATGACGTAGCACCTGATATCCAAGTTGGATTACTACTATTAGTAAATTGTTGGGAACTCAGATTACACAAATATTTCATTTCATATATTGTCGCCTCAATATCCGTTTCAATATTACCATAAAAGAAATACTCATCACCAAAAGTTAACTTACTTTCTTCACCTGTCGGTAAAGGTAAATCAATATAATCATCCAAATTATAAGTAGGTGCTGTAGTATATTGATTATATCTAACAATAAATGTAGAACCCGTCATTCCGTCTGAAGTTATATATCCATTACTTGTTGTCGCACTCATTTGGTCTGTAAAATTAATAATTTTCCATGACGCAGGATTTGGTTGAGTTGTTGAACCAGTTACAACTTGTGCTAATATATAAAATTCATTAGCACTATACCCTTGGAAACAACACTCCTTCATAAAATTAAATCCTCCTCCAAATTTAACCGCAACGTCTTGTCTTTGTGTTGTAAAACAAGTTTGAGGCCCTTGTATCTTTGTATAATAATTACAATGTAAAGAATTTGTAAAAGCACTTGAATTAAATCTATATGTCAAATACAAATATTCATTTTCATTACCCAACAATCCAAAATCATCATTTACATTATCTAAAGCGTTTGGTACTATCAAAGATAGTTTAGGTGCTGGTAATGTCCAGTTTCTATTTGCCTTATAAGACATTGCCGCTATAATCTCATCATCATCAAACACAACCATTTTCAAGTCAGGAAAAACTTTACCAACTCTACTCGGCATTCCATCAGTATTAAGATACGTGTCCCATAAATGGTAATATCTTAAACCAGGGTCATTCATATCCATATTTTTTGAGGATTGCATATATCTAACATCAAAGAAATCAGCAGTTCCTACATTGGGGTCAACATAAAATGTTTCACCCATTAATCCCGTATTTGACTTATGCCACATAAGTGTTGGTATTGTAACCTCAAAATTTCTTGCAAAACCTGTTTGGTCAGTAGCCTTTATATCAAATGGTTCTAATGCGAATTTTTCGCCGTATATTGTATCAATTAAATTATTAGTGTAGTGAACAATAGCAATCGCCTTTTGGTCTTCAGGTTGAACTTTAATTATTTCACTATAAGAATTATAATAATAAGTGTCAGTAGTTTCAGCACTTAAAGTATTACTAATAAAAAATGTTTGCCCTGTACTTTCTTGATATCCCAAATATTCTTTTGTCCCAAGATAATTAACCGAACCAAATTTAGTATAATCCTCATTTAGTGTTGATATTAACCCTGCAGGACTTACAGACCAAGGAATATTCATATTCCAAACATTAACATCACCATATCCCAAATAACAAATTGTCTCAAAATTTAACACTGTTGGTGGGACATACCCAAGCGGTGTTTTAGTATCATATAATACCGTCATTCCTGACGGGTAAATATAAATTCTATGGTCAGCACAACAATCAATTAATCCACTATTCATTCCCTGAAAATCAGGAACTTTTCTATCAAAAAATAAAATATTACCAATAATATCTTGTATTCTATATGTAAAAACAGGAAAATCGGTACTAAACGTACCACAACTATCGTCTCCCTTAAAATAAATCATAGCAATATCACCAATTCGGGGGGTATAAGTTTCAGACGTACAAGGATTATTATCAAAATATACACTAGAATCACTACAGAAATTACAAGTATTCATTATATAATTTGGACTTAGTGTATATCCGCTAGTTATCTGAACTGACCAAGGATATTGACTACCACTAAAAAATCCTTTTAGTCCCGCTGAGTTATATATTGGAGATATCACTGATTGTTCAATTGCAATCCCATAAGTATTACCACTACTTCCTTTTACATAATAAGGGTATTTAACATTACCTTTATTGGTTTGAGGTTGTTGACTTATATTTTGAGCGTTATAAGGTGGTTGAAGAACATAACAATCAGATTGATTATAACCCGATATTTTATTATAAAAAACTTCGCTATCTCCGACTTGGAAATACCTTATATTTAGATTTCCTTGTGATAATTTTCTTCTTCCCGCATCTGTAAATCTAGTGTTAACTAATGCCGAAGTATTTTTAATAATATAACCCATAATCAATAAATATTTTAAGGTTGGTAAATTTGTATTGGTTCTGAAATATTAATTATCGTATTGTTTATATTACAACAATCACAATAAAGTTTAACATTACCCAAGATTAGATTAAGTATAACAGAACTTTTAGTATAACATACCCCATCAAAAACACCATTTGTTTTTGTATCAATACCATAAATAATATTAGCAGTAAATACGTCACCATTTAATAAACTAATTCCTGTTGAAACATAACCATTAGAACCGTCATATTGACTATATATAGGATTACAAGATGATACTGTTGTAGCGGTCAATGTGTTTGTAAATGCAGAATTAATTACCAATGGATTTCCATTTATAGTTAAATAATGTTGTGTGGTATCAAAAATTGCCGACCCAGGTCCAGTGTATGATAAATTATAAACCATCTCATAATCAAATACAACCCCTCCCGTAGGTATTTGTGATGTATCATAATTTATTGTTACTAAATAATAATTCATGTTCCCAACAGTAGGTAAGTTTGTAACACTTCTAACACCAGTTATTGTAAAATTATTAACTGGTTGTGCGGTTAATGTAACTGTTTGACTAATCACATCTCCGCTTAAATCTTTAGCGTATACTGTATATTGTCCTGAACCTAACGATGTAAATATACCTACTGAATTGTTATACATAATATTATCCAACGAATATACCCAACCACCAGCACCTCCAATCGCAACCGCATTTATTGAACCGTTTGTATTTCCATAACAAGTTGGGTCACTATATGTAATATTTAAATTATTTGGATTTTTAAGTGTAAAACAAAATCCTTGTTGAGCGGTTATTATATATAAACTTCCTCCGGGTCCTAAAGCATTCCAATTACTATCAGGTATATTATCAGCATCATTTGATTGTAATCTAACAGAACCAGGGTATGTTATGAATTCCCAATATCCATTTGTATTCCAATTTAACAAATAACCATCAAATGTTTCATATTCTGGTTTACCATTAACCGTATTATAATTATATAAAAACTGATATTGCTCATTTATTAATTCTTCTTTATTTTGAACAGTAATACATATTTCAGGATAAACTATTGGTTTAGGTGCTATTTGGAGCTTTTGATTAGTTTCACATAGTTGATTATATAAATATAAATCAAGAATATCCACAGGAGCATAAACTGTAACTCCCACCAGTAGCTGATTTAAAGTTAAATTAGTTGCAGGTAACCCTGTCGGATATACCGTTGCAATATTACCTGAGCCAATAGTGTTATAATAAACATTATATGGGCCTGGAGATGTCCCTGAATTAATATATATAGTAAAATAGCTACTCATTTTTTATTATTTTTTTTAATACTCATTTTTTAACACACATTTTATGGTGGTGGTTCCGCAACACAAGCATCTGCGCAATTATTTGATATGGTATAATCAAATAATATTATCTGTCCTGCTGGTGATGATGTTATTGGTCCGGAAGTTATATAATATGAAAAAACACCCTGAGTATTACTATACCACTTACCCACATTTAATGTCCAATTTGCAACCGCCACTTCCACTCCACTTTCTACTAATGTACAATTAGAACAACTATATTTATCCGCTAAATAATATCTATACGTTGGTAAAGCAGCACAAGCTAAATTACAACTAGTGGTCTCAGAACCGTAACTAACAATAACTGCCGCTGGCGTTGATACTGTAGTATATGGCTCATATACATTGGTATCGTATGGGTCACTACTTCTATAGAATTTACCTAAAGATAAAGTATATGGATTTTGAACCGTAATTGTCGTTATCGTATATCCCATTCCACATTGAGGTGTAGGTCTACAACGAAACACATTAGCCTCATATGATTGACTATATACTGGCGCCGGTATTCCGCTTCTTGTTACAGTTGGTGTCATTGTTGGTGTAGCAGTTGGTGTTTTTGTAATAGTAGGAGTAACTGTAGGTGTTTTTGTCACACTTGGTGATGGTGGTATAATTCCACTACTTGAGGTAACCGTAACCGTTGGGGTTGGCGTTGGTGCAGGGCTAAAATCAGCCGTTAAACAACTAGGTACCTGAGAAGCGCCAGCAACATATATTCCACTGTTATTAACAAATGTTGTTAAATACGGATAATTAGTGTCTATTCTATATATATCACCATTTTGTGATGTACCTCTACCTAAATAGATATTTCCACTATCTTCAAATATACCAAAGGCATTGGTTAATACCGAGGATAAAAGTATTTCAACATCAAGTAAATGCGTTATATAATCGTACTGATTTACGTAGTTTTGAACTGGCGGTGTTATTGTTCTTACCGATACAATAAATTTGTTATTAGTTGTCTTAAAGAAATCACCCGTTACTCTTCTGTTACTAAGTAATGAAAACTGAGTATTCATAACCGCACTAGGACCTGAAACATCTATCTCAACAACACTATGTGGTGTTGTTGATGTATTTACGGCCAAAATTGTAGTATCGTCAATAGCACCTAATCCAAAAGATGGCAGATATCCAACAGGATATGGTATTGCACGATTAAATACCGCAGTAAATGGAGATAATGTTATATCCCACTCAAGGAATTGCGTAGAACCTGAAGGTATCCAAAGTTTGTTTGCGGTATGCGCAATATCATCAGCGAAGAAAGTAAGTGAAGGTATTGTAAGTAGTACTGACGCATTTGTCGCTACATTGTAAGTATAAACCTTACCATCTATATTATTAACAAATAACACCGCACATAGAGGTATTGATGTTGCAGGCGTAGGAGTTAATGTAGGCGTTGGTGAAGGACTAGGAGGTAAAAACTCAAAATACGATGCACCAAACTCACAATCTTTAGGTCCCGTAATCGTACAAGTAGTTGTTGCAGTAAAATCTCTAAAATAATCATATACTGTTAAAATATAATCACCCGAAGGTATATTCGTTATTGTTTTACTAGTATAATAACTACTATTTGGCCCACTCCAAATATAATAATAAGGTGCGGTTCCTCCTGATACAATTGCAGTTAAACTACCATCTAAAGAAGCATATGTTGTTGGATTAGTACCGCTACAACTTATCTCAAAGTTTTCTATTGTAATAATTTTACATTCACTGCCAACCGAACCTGCAGCAGGTATCGGTGGTAGATTAGGTGCAGGTGTTGGTGTTGGTGTATTTCCCGGCGTTTGAGTAGGTGTTGGTGTTGGTGTTGAACTTGGACATGGCTGACAACTTATGTCATAACAATCTTCTTCAACTATTGAAACACCCAAATTATCATTTAACGTATTTGTTGGTAATATAATTGGTTGAGTAATAACCGTATAACAAAAATTAAAAGGTGCCACTCTTATAACATTCCCTATTGGTTGTTTGATACCAGATAATAACCTATATATTTTACCGTCGCAACACCCTGAAACATATATTGATTTTGGTGTTGGTGTAGGTGTTGGCGTTAAAGTTGGTGTTGGTGTATGTGTTGGTGTTGGAGAATTTGAAGGACATATAGTTCTAGGAGTCACCGAATAAAAACTATATAAACCAGTCACAGGATAATTAGGGTCATAGACAAATAATTGGTCATTAACTGTTGGTGTTAATTCCGTATAATTTCCACAACAATCGGTGTAAGTTACTAGCGTTAAATTTTTAACGCTTCCGACCGCACAATTATTACACTGGTCTAATTTGTTTAATGCACCATTTCTATCTATACTGAAATAATGAATAATTCCATTATCAATATAAGCATAATAACCACTAGTTGCTAAATTTGCACCTGTACAAGGTGTTGATGTATGTAAATAACTACCTAATGTTGTAGGGTCTCCGTCAATATAATACAGAGTATTATCCTGAAAAACTTGAGTACAAATATTAGCACTACTTATTCCAAAATAATATAATAATATAGGATTACATGCCATTTATTTTATATATTAACCGTGTTTATTATATTACATCCATTACTATCAATTACCTTCACCGTAACTTGAGATTGTGATAAAAAATTATTAGGTACCAAAAACGGATAAGGAATATCTGAATTATATATCGTATTAATATACATACAAAAATTAGTATTATCACATAAATACACATAATACGGCTCCACGCCCACTAATGTATCTATCGTTATTTGTTTCGTTATCATAATTTTATATTATTGGTAAACAAGTAAAATCTTCATTCATTATATCAAATGTTGCGTCACCAGTAAAACATTTATCTCTATTTAATGGTGTTGCACTTGGTGTTGGTGTAGGTGTGGGACTTTCACCTGGTAACGTAGTTGAACTTAATGTCATACTAGTACCATAACAAAGTTGTGTTGTTGTTGGTGTAATTGTTGGAGTTGTTGTTGGCGTTGTAGTCGGTGATAATCCTGGTGTTGGTGTTACAGTTTTAGTTGGTGTAATTGTTGGTGTAGGTGTAGGCGTTGGTGATAATCCTGTTGTAGGCGTAACGGTAGGCGTTGGTGTAGGTGATAATCCAGGTGTTGGTGACGGAGTTGGTGACGGAGTTTGTGTAGGTGTTGGCGTTTGTGATGGTGAAAACTCAACATCACAATTAAATATCGCATCAAAATCAACAATATCACAAGGATTTGTTGTTGTAGTTGTTGTTGCACAAGAACCAGGAGTTAATCCATTTATATCAGGACACTCAGTTGCACAAGGTATTCTACCAAAAAGAATACAATCTCCACCTAATGTATCTGACAAACACCACTTTATACCATCAAAAAATAAATAACCTGTTGATATTCCATTTCCAACGTAGTAGTCATGTGAAAGATAAGTCCCAACATGATAAAACGTTCCATCATAAGCATAAATTCCACCCGTATCTAAACAATATTCGGCAATTGGACATAACCCAGGATAGGCCGGTGTTGAGCTAGGTGTTGGAGTTATTGCAGGTGTTTTTGTTGGTGTTGGAGTATTTGTAGGTGTTTTTGTTGGTGTTGGAGTATTTGTAGGTGTTTTTGTTGGTGTAGGTGTGGGTGTTGTTCCGCTACAACTTAATGAGTTGCCGGTTAAACAATTTGTACATCCATCATAACTTCCAGTACTTAATGTTGAAACATAAATTGGTTGTAAAATATCATAAGTTACTACAGTCGCACATCCAGTGAATGAGGTTGTTTGTAAATAATATATTTCACCTAAATTAAATGTGCCCGTATCATGAGCAACATTAAACACATTTCTTGAGTCACAACAATCTTCAAAACTTGTTATTGCTTGGGTATAATAAACATACCCGTCGCCATAAATATCTCTATAAACATATCCAACAGTAGGTGATGTTCCTCCTGTATAATAATAATACCCATCCGCAACTTCATTTCCCGGTGTTCCCGGTACTGAAAGTACACAAGGTGTACCATAAAATAAAGTAGTTCCTACATCAAAAGTGCTAGTATCCATATAATACGTAGTGAACGTAGAAGATGTTACCGATTCATTAAATGTTGCCCCTGATGATAAAACTATTGCATTACAAGCCATATCTATAAATAATCAATTATTTGTTTTTTTTAACTAATGATTTCATAACTTCAACATATTTTATTGTTGCACTATTCTCATCAACAAAATCAAAATAGTTTTCATTTTCTTTTAATTTTTCTAATGGGCTTGAGTTAATATAATCACCTTTATAAAATTTAGTTGTTTTCATTCCGTCTAATACCCCAGCCATATGGAGTATATATTTTTTTTCATAATTATCAACACTATCTGTCGCCCAACAAAAATTTAATTCATTTATAATTTTTGTATCTTTTTCTAAACACCACAAGTTCCAAAGTAACGACCACATCTCAGCCGTCCAAAATTGTATTTGCCCATGATTTATTGGAAATCTTTTTTGATAATTATGCATCTGGTCGTACAAATTGTTGGAATCATTGTATATGTCATACCAATTTTTTGATGTGGTTTTTTTAATAATATATTGTCCCCCTCCAGAACTTTCTTGATTGTTCTTTAAACATTCAATATTTATTCCAACAATGTCACACATCTCCTGCATTAATTGATTTTTCTCAGATGTTGGGTGTTCCGATTCATATCTTTGACAACAACTCATAATATAATCATGACCTATATATCCCTTGGTATCCGCCATATAACAGACATCGTCTGTTAAATACTTTTCTAAATCAGGTAACTCTCTCAGTATAATATCTGCATCATGCAGAAAAAACAATTCACCATTTTCAGGAAATTCTTCTAACCATTTAGAAATTAAGTATGGCTTAATACTAGGTATGTAATGTCTCTTATCTCTTTCATCACTATAAAAATGGACATTATAACCTTTTTCTCTTAACTTTAACCCGTTTTCTGATGGTACTGTACCGCCATTAAACATACCTAATATAATATGTATTTGAGATGGTTTTATACCTTTCTCAACAAAATTATGACAATATACTTCACATTGCCAATGAAAATAAGGGACATCTGGTTGTGCAGTAACAAATAACAATTCTGACATTTCTTTTTTAAATAATTATAAGGATTTATATCTTTTTTTAAATAGAACAAATTTGGATATATTTATATACATATGAAACTAATTAAAACAATACAAAGACTAGTAGAAGAATCTGAAAAAGATTACTATTCAGCATGTGATAGATGCGCAGACGAAAGAACTATCAAAAGATTGGAAAAAAACTACACAGATACTCTAAAGTTGATGGAGAAGGTCAACAAAATCAGTAAAGATAAAAAATAAATTACGGTGTTATTGTAACCGTAACAGTTCTTCCCGTTAATATTGCCACCGCACCAGGATTGGTTTGAGTTCCTTTTAATTTAATTAATTTGGCAGCACCAATCCAAGTTGTTGAATAAGTCGCTAAATCAGATAAAATATTGTTAATATTTGGTGTGCTCACTGTGGCATTCCCAAGAACAGTTAATTGTCTCATTGTTGTTGGCCAAACATGACTAAAAGTATATCCCGTAATTGTATTATTACCTTCAATCGCAATAAAAACTAAGTTTGGTGAAAAATCTGAGAAACTACCATCAATTGTGTTATATCCTGTGATTGTACATGATGACAATACTATTGGTAATCCTGTTACATTTCCGGATATATATGTTCCTGCGGTTGTACCTGAACCTACTAAATACAAATCTTTTAATCCCGTTGGGAATCCACTTGTATCTCCACCAATTGTATTCTGACCTGTTATATTACAATAAGTTAATCCTGATGGTAATCCTGTAGTGTCACCACTAATAGTATTATCACCACCAAATAAAATATTAGTTAGTCCTCTCGGTAATCCAGAAACATTTCCACTTATTGTATTTTTAGCCCCTATATAACCATCCAATGATGATATTTGACAAGTTGTTAAACCTGATGGTAATGATGACACATTTCCACTTAATGTGTTTTTACCAAATATTGTCATAGTACCTAATCCTGAAGGTAATCCACCTATATCACCACTAACCGTGTTATCACCAAGTAAATTTAAATAAGTTAAACCTGAAGGTATTCCACTTATGTTACCTCCAATAGTATTATCATAAATTGAAACATATTCTAACCCTGCAGGTAATCCATAAGTATTACCACTTAATACTGTATTATCATTATTATTAAACATTTGAATATTTGTTAATGTTGATGGTAAATCTGTTGTATTTCCAGTTATGCTTGATGATGATATTACCAAATATGTAATAAATCTTGGTATTTGAGAAATTAATCCATCAAGTAAAACTTTATATCCGAAATAACTATTTAATACTCCACTTAATTTTGTGTATTCTGATGTGCTAATAGAAATTAGAGGGGTTGTACTACCTGTTAAGGTACTAGTTATACTAAAAGAATCTATATCTGATAAATGTTGTGAACTAATTGTTATAATTCCAGTGAATGAAGAACTATAAGTATGGTTAGGAGAGTGATTTCCTGGTGCGTAGATATCGGAATTACCGTCACCCCAATCTACAACATATGGATAAACATTTGAATTTAAAGCTGTTATTGTTATAGAACTTAAACTATATGCGGACATTATAAATGGTTCTAACGGAATTGTTGGTGTCGGAGTAATAGTAGGTGTTACTGTTATAGTTGGTGTAATAGTTACTGTTGGTGTTGGAGTATTTTCTGGAGTTATCGTAGGAGTTGGTGTAACTGTTGGCGTAGCTGACGGTGATGGTACCCCATAACAACAAATGTCATAATCAATTCTAATTGCAACACTAACAGTATCCGCAGATAGTGTTCTAGCACAATCCGTATTTAAACTAATTGAATTCGTATTTGCATTTAGAACTATTGAACCAATACCAGGAACTCCACTTAATAAAGTATTTAATTCATCCACATATTGTTGGTCTGTAGGATATACAGATAAAGATGTTGTAGCAAAAAAGTTACTAGTGAACGCCGAACTACCAACATTTAATAACAAATTAAATTGAGCCAACGTTAATTTACAATTTGTCTCACCTGAGGTTAAATCTTGATAACCCTGATTTAACATTTGTGGAAACCCTGTTTTTGTACCAGGTCTTTCTGTAAAAATATCATCACAAATATTGAAAATCTGATATGACGTATTTGAAGTTCCACAAATTATTTGAGTTGTTTTAGTTAAACTACAGTCATTACTATCAGTAACTGTTACAGAATATGTTCCAGCTGTAAGTCCTGTAACATATATACCATGTTGAGAACCAACATTAGATGACCAAGATATCGCAAATGGAGGGGTTCCATTAGTAATAACCGCAGTTATTGTACCCTCATTACCTGTACCACCACAACTTGTATCTATTAAACTAAACTGTACCAAGTCACTACTTTTTATACTAACTGATTTTGTTTGTTTGCAACCATTAACATCAGTAACTGAAACTGCGTATAATCCACTTGATAAATTATTAAACGTATATGCAGTAGAATTTAAGGTAATTGATTGTCCCGGTATTTCATAGGTGTATGTACCGTTAGCACTTGTCTCAACTCTAATAGAACCGTTTGATAACCCACATGTTGTATCAATATACGTTGTACTAATTGTAAAAGCATCTTCGTTAATAACGGTAATGTCGGTCTCATAACTACAAGTACTTGGGTTTGTTATTTTAATATGATATGTACCTGTTGGTAAGTTATTAAATTGAGCATTAGAATTTATAGAAATAACTCTAGTATTACCTGAAGTATCTGTTAATGTATATGTATAAGGAGTTGAACCCCCTTGAACAGACACATTAATAATTCCATTACTACTTCCACATACAGAAGGAACCGATGATGCAGCAACAAATGTAAATGCATTTGGGCTTGATAGTGTTATTGTTCCTGATGTGGTACATAACCCTGCGTCAGTAACCGTTACATTATATATTCCTGATGATAGTCCGGTAAATGTTGTATTATTTGAAAAGTCAATTTTTGTATCCCCATTTGATAAAACATAATAAAATGGTGCAGTTCCTCCACTCAAATAAACCGTGATTTGTCCGTCTGCCTGAAAGCAACTTGGAGAAACAGGTAATAAATTAGTTATACCTGGGGGTTCAACATCTATAACTGTTGCTTGTTTAGTGACAGAACATCCTCCAGAATCAAGTACTGTTACAGTATAAACACCCGCAGTTAAACCGCTAATAGATGAAGTTGTTTCATTATTACTCCATAAATAAGTATATGGTGAAACTCCTGTTTGACCTGTAATATATATTTTTCCAGCAGGACCTGAACATCTTGAATTATTAACAACAAAAAACCCATAATCTAACTGTCCTGAATCCAAAACAACATTAGTAGATGAACGTCCGCTACATCCACCAGCATCAATCGCCTCCACATAATATGTATCTGCAGACAGTTGAACAAAAGGATAAAATCCGACAGAGGAAGTACCTGAAGTTACATATCCATTAGTATTACTATATAAATAATAATCAACTATATTAACTGATGTTGTTGCGGTTGCGGTTAAAACCCCGTTTGGTAATCCACAAGTTGAATTTACTACACTTGTTTCTAAACAAATTCCTGAAGATATGGTTAATAAAACCGGTTGTTCTTGTGGTGAAACTGAAGAGTCTGTAACTAATATTTGATAAGTACCTACCGATAAACCAGTTCTAGTTGATGATGTAAAAGAAACGTCTGTCCCTAAATTAGGTATTTGCCAATCAATAATATATGGCGATTGTCCATCAATTGGTTCTATATATAAAGCACCTGTACCTATGTTTAGGCAATCACCAGTAACTGTTGTTATAATATAATTAATAGGCATTAACTACAACTAATTGTAAAATTCAATCCAACGTTTAATTGGATTTGTTTATTTGTAAATTTAGGTTCGCATCCTGAATTAGAAACATACAAAGTATTTCCACTAAGGAAATACGTTAAGTCAGCATCAGTTAAATTTGTCACATAAGTTTGTACTGCACCGCTCCATTGAGAATTAGTTGGTGTTTGTAATGTTCCATATCCTGTAAAGAATTTTTGTTGTAATAAAACAGTACTATCCAATCTTAAATCAATATACCAGTCAGTAACTAAAGAATTTAAATCACATGTCAATGAATTAGACGTAACATAATTTGTTACAGTTTGATTTAATATATCTTGGAATGATTGTACTGTTGATGACCCTCCATCCCAAGGATAAATAGGACATTCAATCGTCTCATCAATACAATTATATAAAAATAAATTCCCATTTAATGTACAAGGTACACAAGGTACTGGCAATATTGCACATCCCCTTTGAATTCTATAAACGAATTTTTGTCTATGAAATATAGAATTTTCATACTTAACTCCGGCTAACCATATTGTGGTCGCTGGTATCATTTGTTCAACCAATCTAATCCAATAATCACCCAATCCATTAACATAACCCATCATTGAACGATAATTAAAATTATTGTTTGGTATTCCAACAGTTTCTTGTGATTGTAAATAATTCCAAAATATAGACTGTAATGTTAAATACCCACTTGTTTTACCATCAGAACTAAATTGTCTATCTCTAACATTTATCATGTTATTCCAAAATGTTTGGGCAAATTCAAAGAACGATTTTTTATTTGGTTGTGGATTAATAAATGTTGAATCAATTCCTCCTGGTTGTGGATAAGGGGAAGTTAAACCAGTACTAGGTATTGGATAATCATACTTTCTTGACATATACCAAACATCATACACCAATCCTTGAGCAGGATTTAAAAATAAATCAATATTCTTAACATTTAATACAAATTTTTCATTATCAACAAAATAATAAGCATCATATTTAGAGCCTCCATTACCGACTCTAAGTCCTGTGTCTGTCACAGGCCAGCTTTTTTTATTATCGGGTATTCTTAAAAGTCTATAACCTGTATTCAAATATGGAAAATATCTATATCTATCCAAATATTTTTGTCCATAAGTAAATTGCTCAAACTCAGTTTGAACATTAAAATTTTGCCCAGTAAATACACTATTAGTATAATTAATTTTTTGAGGACTTTGGTGGTCTTTAACTAGTTCAAACCATCCCGCCCCTTTCTGAAAGAAATAATCTTGAGTATCTTCAGGCGACTTCGGATAACCATAAGAATCTACAGGAAAATCCGCCAATGTCACATCAACATCAGTTATCGTAGTTTGTGTTGTAAAAGCAGAATATACATTACCATAAATAGTAAATGTTGTAGTATCAAATACGGGTATCTCTTCAACATATGTACCACCAGATATTTGAGCATATCTCATATTAAAATCCGCCATGTTAATTTTCTGACCTGCAATATATATATTTTCATTAAATTCTATTAAAGCCTCAGGAGCACCAATAAGTCTTAGTAAAAATTCTATAGACTTTCTCGTACCTTTTGACTTAAACAAATAAGCCGAATTTAAAATTAAATTTCTATAAAATTGATAATTTAACTCTGTTGGCGTTGACGCTCTAGAATATCCCTCAAATTCAATTTTACTATTATTACCAAAAACTGAGCCTAAGAAATTTTCATTAGTAATTGGGGAAACATTTATTTTCCACCCAATTGTTTCTGCCAAATTTTTAAGTAATTGTGATGGTATATCATTTTTAACCGTATAATTTACAGAATTCATATAAGCCAATCCATCTATAAACTTTTTAACCTCATCAAAACTTCTACCATAGATACTTAATATTTTTTGAACCCTTTGGTCTTCAGTATCAAATTCTTTAAACGATTCAGTAGTTAAAAATCTTGTTATTAAATTTGTTTTTGATTCATCAAATGCAACCGCAATCTCATTTAAAGAATTTAAATAATTATCAAATAATCTTGTCCTAATATCTAAATTCCAAATCCCATCTATTGGCCAAGTTACATTAACAAAACTAGTAAATAAAACACCATCATCCGATTGTTTTGGTACCTGGAATGTTGCCGTGTATTTAGGGACAATCATTCTATTTAATAAAAACTTTTCAACCTCATCAAACGGTTCTATTAACGATTTATCTGCATAAAAAGTATTTGGTCTAATAACTAAAGTTTCGGTTGTTTCTATTTTTCCTGAAAATGGTTGACCAAAAACAATAATTTCTATAAAACCTGAATATAAACTATCTGATGGAGTAAAATGATAAATAGGGAATTCTTTATCTCCTAAAAATAAAGAAAACTTATTATACTCAACAGTTAAATTTCTTAATGGAGATACCTCAAATTCTTTTAATGAAATATTTCTAGTCGCATTAACCGAATAATCAATTCCAAAAGGATTTGTCAATTTAGTTACATCAATTTTAAATGAAGTAACATCTTCAATATTATCATAATCAATATCAATCGCGGTATTGTCAGTAGTAAAATCAGAATTAAGATTATATACTTCTAATGCCGAAGGAAAATAATTTATAATTTTTTGAACTGATGTTGACATTCTTTTAGATAACGGACCATAAATATTAAATTTAGTTATCTCACTTAAATCAAAATTAGGATAAACTCTAAATTCTTTAGCAATAATAGCTTTAGATTCTAAAATATTAGAAACATTTAATGTGTCTAAAGTAATTGGTTCAGAAAAAGAACCAATATTAAACTCTCTATTAACTTTTTCTGTTATAGTTGTTGTGAATTGAAAATTACCTTGCGTTAAACCACCTCCTTGGACTAATTGAAATCCAACTAAATCATCTGAAAAAGGTCTACCATTAGCACCGTCAGGATATTTAATAATCGTTTTACCCATTATTGAGTTATGTTTGTAAAGTTTTTACTATAATCTATATTATTTCCTCTGTCTTGTCTAACCTCATATAACAAAGAATTAGATTGGTCTCTAATTTCATACAAGTTATATTGTTTGTAGATATTATTATTTGAGTCATAAATAGTATATATACCATCTTGCATTGATTTAGTTTGATTACCATACAAAGCCAACGCTAATGTTGATATATCGTGTTCAACAATTTCAATATCTATCGTAATTGGATTAAAAAAAGTATTAGTTATTATTATCTTTTGTGCGGGTTGTCCTATAAATGGAGTTGCATTTGGTTTGTTTGTCGGCGATGATGATGGTGTTAATGTACAAAATATTAAATTTGTGACCGCATCAACATATCTATATCTAATTGCCTTTTGAGATGTATTTGTTAAATTTTGTAAAACAGGTTCACAAAAAAAGTTAGAAGTTACTATTCTAAAAAAGTTAGGTATTTTAGTACCGTCACTATTTAAGTATTCAACCCTAAATCCAACAAGTCCTTGTGATACAAATTTATTTCTATATTGTGTCGGTACATTATTTAAATCAATTACAATACCTTTAACGTTAGGTAGCGCCGATAATACACCACAATCAGTAATTTCCGTTCTTATTTGAGCGGGCTTAACATATAAAGTGTAAATACCAATTTTATTAAACTCATTTGCCGGTAATCTTAAATTATAAAGACCACCTAATATTTCAATATTGGCATTACCGCCAGTATTACTATTATTATAATATGGCCTCAATATATTTAACGTATCTAACTTTTTTAATATAAAATTATCTGTAACATCCCTAGAAGGAGTATAATTTAATATTATTTCAACATCTTCAGGTGATACGTCAGAAGGTCTTATTGTTCCGTAGGTTCCTATTGCCATTTTATTCTTTTATTTAATAAATAGTTTATTACTCTTTTTTAAAAATTACTTTGATTAACAAAATTAAAAAATCCGTATCCATAGTTTTCTAAATCCCCAATATTATCAATCTCACCTAATCTTTCAACTCTTTCCAATGCGCTATTCTTACCTCTTTCTACAAAAACATCTGATTGTACTTCAGGGTCATTAACTATATTCATAAGAGATTCATTTTTTGTTATTGCAGATTGAACCATCCAATCAGATGTTAATCCAGAACTATCAAAAACATATATCGTCGTTTTATCAGGAAAATCTAAATACTGAACACCCTCTATAGTATATCCTGTATAACTTGAACTCATTGTTGTTATGACTCCAAATTGTTGTCCATTTTTTATTGTTGGGACATATAAAGGATATTTTGTTACCCCATATTGAGATAATTCATTTATTCTTGATGTTGTATATCCACTGATTGAAAATGGAACGGAAACATAATTATTTGATGTTTGTGCCGAAATATGATTATCCGAGTCACCTGAGAATATAAAATCATACGATATTGATGTTGCAGACCAAGACCCTATATTCGGAGTAAAGTATGCAGAACCATTAGGGTTTTGAATTGTTGTTCCTGTAAACGGAACCACTACTGTTTTCTTTACAGTATTTCTTCCCCAAGGTGTATTCTGTATTAATGTAATTAAATAACTACCATTATTTATGTAATCATGATAAATAAAATTTGGTGATGTGGTTGTAATTGTTTGTATCGGTGAGGAGTCACCCCAATCAACTGAATATGTGGATAGTTGTAAAAAGGTTCTCAACTGTGTTTCTGACGTATTATAAAAATAATATCTTTTAGGTAATGATGTTGTTGCTGAAAAGACAAAGTTTTTAACTACATCTGCCTGCATAATCGCCCCATCAAAAACAGAATAGTATCCCATATCCACAGCTGTCTCTCTAAACAGTATTGGGATTGTTAATCCTGTCAATAAAGAATCACCATTAGTACCTCCACTTAATATATCAGTCATAGACGAATAAACGTAGGTTAGTCCCGTAACATAAACCGTGTCACTTGATATTGATGATATATAACAACAAGTTCCTGTTATACCCGTTATTACATACGTATATGCGGTATACGGTTCAGGAAAAATGTCATTTAATACATTTTCATGGGATATTTTTATATAGTAATAATCTTCGTTCATTACGGATTAATATATTCATACCATTTTATTGGGTTAGAACTATCTCCAATTAAGACATCGTACCCCGTGTTTATATCATAAACCTTATATGTATAATTAGTATAATCTAAAATTACTTTATAATAAAAATATTTTTCTTGGGGAAAATTAAATTTATTAATACCTGTTAATGTTGATTGTGGTCTATTCATCATTTTAATAAAAATCCCTGTCTTCGCATCAAAAAACTTTGCGGTCATATAAAAAGTATTAATATTTAAAAATGATGTATTTTTTAACCAGTAAATAAAAAACCCTTCTTTATCACCAACAAAATCCAATTTCATTACAGGAGTTTTAATATCATTCACTGTATATCCGACTGTCGTTGCGGATGTAACTCCTTGTTGTGTTGGTAATATTAAGGTAACATAGTTGGTTTGTTTAGTTAAATCAGTAGTATCATATAAATCTAATTTAAAAAATGACTTTTTAAAAGAATTACTATAGTAATAAATTTCCGTAGGAGTAAATCCTTGTACAGGATATGATGTTAACCAAAGTGTATTTGCGCTGGTAGCACCTGATGGAGCAAAATAAAATTCATAATTAATATCTGTAGTCAATGAATTTACATTCTGAGAATGTTCAAATCTTGCAACTTCAAAATCTTTATCTTGATTGATAACACTTTTAATTGTTTGTTCTTCATATTCAACCAAAGAGTCACTTCTATCAAGCAAATCCCAATTCATTTCAATTGGTATATTGATTTCTTTATCTGTATTTGTTGTAGATAATAATATTTTATATTTATTCACAATCATCAGTAATCGGGTCTGCTATTGTAGATATATTTTGACCAACATTTCCTTCAGGAATTAGTCTAAATATAATCTTGGTTGATGGATAATGAGTCCCATTTAAAAAAGGATAATTAACCCCTTTTCCTGACTCATCAATAAATCCGTAAGTATACATGTCTCTCCAAATAAAACTATTTTTGTAATTTGAGTAATATGAATAATATGGTATGTTATCAACCTCTTTTAATGAACCCTCCTCTAAATAATCAGAATAAACCCTTAATTGTATTAAATTATGCGGTTTATAATAATATCCGTTTGGATTTGTTGTTGCCGATTGAATTATAAATAAATTGTCATTAAATGATATCTTATGATACAACTGAGAAATAATTCTTTCTTTTTGTTCAAATTGATTAAACTCACAATAATCACCATTTATTGTATCACCACTTTTTAAATTTTGATTATAATAAAAGGTAAATCCACCTGGTTTAGTATATGACGCTGTTGGTATTGTAGTTAAATTAACACTAGAATTAGTGTAATCCCAGTATGATGATACTGATGGACCCAAATTGTATTGATAACCTTCTCTAATTGAGATATTATTTGCAATTGGTTTATTCATCCATCCAAAATAACCATTATTTATAATAGTAATAAACAATTCCGATAATGGTCTATTCAAATTATCTCTATATTCTGATATATCAATATCACTTGAGAATGACAATAGATACGATTGAGACCCTTCTTTTTGTGTTATTCTAGAAACTTTATCGGGTGTTAATGTACCAAATTCATATTGCCTTTTAACATTAAAAATATTTTGTTCAAATCCACATTTCGTTAGAATTGAATCACTAACATTAGTTATTATTTTATGTTTTCTAACGTAATATTTAGACATTGTTTCTGCAGAATTATTAATATCAATAATTCTTTTAAAGGTCCCTTGAGCCGAATTAAAAAACGTATTCCCTGTAAATCCATTATTATATAAGTTAAAAATATATTTATCTGAATTATACCCATAATTACCTAACGAATATACTTGAAAAACTTTACTCCCATTATATCCAGTCCAACCAAAGTTAAACTCTATTATCACAAACTCACCAACACTCAAATTATGTTCAACAGGACAAACAAAAGATATCAAATTTCTACCTTCGTAATTAAATGGATTAACAACATAAAAAGGAATTCCAGTACCACATACCCACGTTAGAGTTGTTGCTGAGTTTAAATTATATTGTAATACTTTATTAGACTCATTCTCATACGCATAACTCACATATTGAGTCCAATTATATGTTGATGCACTTTTATTAATAAAACTAATATGTGGTGAAGTTGTACCTGAATTTATAGTATAACCAGAAACATTATTATCATTTCTTATAAAGTCAAATTCATAATATTGGGGATATCCAAACCAATTATTAGTATTGAATGAAGATTCACTATTAACATAATACAGATTATTTCTAAATGGAACATACCCAAAAGCCCCCGTTGTTCCACTATAGGCGTTGTAAAATAATAAATCAATACTAGCAGTCAATCTAAAAATCTTAGATTCCTGTCTTTCATCATCAAATATTTGACTTAAATCAACAGTATCACTTCTGTCAAACTCATCAATTTCTTTTTGAGTATTAACTAAAGGTACCTCAATACTTAAATCAGTATTTATCGCCGACTTATATCTTTTAGAACCCAGTACTATGGTTGTATTAATATCACTCATTTAATATAGTTTCACCTATGTATTTGGTGTAAAATTTATTTATTGCCGTCTCTCCTTTCTTTAATCCAAAATAAAAATACCAAGGAGCTCCCGCTAATGCAGGATTTGGATTTATTGTCACTCCCGTTAAATAAATAGGTGCCCCCTCTATTGTTGAATTAAACCAACTTGATGGTGTTGTCCCTGTTGCAATAAAAGTAACGTCATTTGTGTTTGCGGTTGCTCCAACATTTAAAAAACTATCAGGACTAACATAATTAACAATTGTATAAACATTACCAACTATTAACGGAGTTCCTACTGTCAAAGTAATTGCGGCTGATTGAGCAAATATATAACCTCTAGCGTTATATTCATTAGGTGATAATGAACCAGCTCTAGGATAATCACTCGTTAATCTATCCAACGATTGATACCTTTCAGCGTAAAACCCATTAACAGGAGGCGTTGTCGCCCAATCATTATTTTGTTTACCAAACATGGAGTATCCACCACTTTGTATTCTCCATTTATAATTTGGAACAATTTGAGATTTGTTTGAAATATAATCATAAACAAAAGAATTTGTATTTGTATTATATCTGATTATTCTCATCGGGGAAATAAAATCTCTCACTTGCATGTCTTCGGCTGTAGATTCAAAATAAATTCCCATCATTATATTGCTAGCCCCGACTCCTGCAGCAATTAATGCCGGATTAGGACCACTACTATCATAATAATCAGAATCAAATGGTATCACACCTATTTGACTATTAATTGCCGCAGATTGCGCAAAATCTGCATCAACTCTATACCCTGTACCGCCACGACTAAAAAGTTTTTTAATCATATCACTACTCAATAATGAACGCCAAAAATTAATATCTATTATTCTAATAATTGAAAAAAAGTTTATCATGTCCGATAAGTCAGTATATGATGTTTGAGATATTTTTTTCATATTATATCCGTAATAGTTAGGACTTAAAATAATTTCTTTTAAGAATTCGTCTCTTGGTCCTAAATTCATTATTGTTGTAGGAGTTTTTATGTCAGAATTATTAGCACCTTTTGTAGGGTCCCCATTAGATTGAGCACCAACAAATTTATATGTATTTAAAAATTTTATTGCAGGAGATGAACGATAATAAAAATTATTTGTTTCGTATTGTAACATAACTGTTTCAAAAGGAAACTTACGTTTATAAACCTGATTTAATTTATTATAATACGTATCAACCTTAAAAGGAAACGCATATAAATTACCATTAACCCAATTATTAACAAATACGTTAGATAAAACACCTTGACACAAAGCATAAAAAAATCTAAATCTTAAAACATATTCAGACCATCTTGTAATATCATTGTCCGACCTTGGTTTAAATAAACCATTTAACGGGTCTCTAACAAATACATAACAACCATTTTCAACCGCATCTGTATTTGTACAGTTACTACTAACACCAAAATGTACCCCATCCCCTGAATAACAATTAAACTGAACCATTCCCGCACAATCAAAAGTATTTAAAACTGTCCCATAAAATACGTTGTTTCCTGATAGAAAATCACCAGCATTATACTGTGGAGAACTAATCCCGCCACCAATAGTCAAAACACCTCCATCTGAAAATACATACATATTTTGTGCTGGATTTTGGTTCATCATTGCAACATTTGTATAAACCGTATTTCCTGTATTTGCGGTAGAAAATCTTAATAACCCATCCGATGATGGTAATCTATCAGACCTCATAACAATATTAGTTTTATCTGACATACTTGTAGTATATCCCGTTGGATATATGAAACTAAAATAATATTCTTCGGGTGGTGCTTGATTAATACCATAACTATAATTACCATAATAACATCCGTTAGACACATTATAAATCCCTGGTGGAGTCATATACATAAAAGTACCTCCGACTAAAGACTCTTGCGCTGAATACATTTGAGGTATATTAGGACTCGCATAAAATAAAAAATTATTCGCGTTAGAAAATACATCTCTAGACCCATTAATATTTGATTGAGGTATTGCCCTATTACTAATACTTGTATTCGCCGCATGTGTTGAGTCAATCACATAACTCAAAGTAGTACTATCTAAAGCAGAATAATACCTTGTTAAATTTGTGGTATATCCTGTATACTGATTACCTGGTGTGAAAAAATACGATGGGTTCCAAAGTTTTTGTCCATTATTTGGTATTGAATTATCTGGAGCTATATTATGTATATAACATAATTCATTACCAATTGTACCACCATTAGCTGGGTCAATATTTCTAATCGGTATGTTTAATCTAAGTGGAACATCCACTTGGACATTATTTATATTATTAGACCCTAAAAGTTTTCCTAAACCTACTCTTGTTGGATATTGTGGTGAATATGGGTCAACCCCTCTTTGAGCAATATAAATTATTGAATTATTATCCATATAATCTATGTTTTTCGCAGGATATGGACAGGTAAATAATTTTTCCCATCCTGGCCAACAATCACTATTATGATACCAAGTTCTTTTTGTTATAACTGTTTTACTTTCTATAATATCAGCCAATGAATTTGCAAATGGATTAGACGCATGTAAAGCTCTAAATTGTGTGATTGTCATTCCCGTAACAACTTGGAAGTATTCAATATCACTAGGATATTGATAAGTTTTTTCATCTGTACTCGCACTTGCAGTTAGAGCATATGTTACAGGTACTAAATTACCAAATCTACTACTCGGATTACCATAAATTATACTTACTGAAGTTTTACCCGTATCTGTTGTACCTGTAATAGACTTAGTACCAAAACTATTTCTTGTTCCTCCTGTTATATTTGGGTCTTTAGAATTTTTTGGACCTACAAAGCTAAACATAGAGCCAGCTCCTAAATCACCGTAAGTTCCGGGTTGACCAATAAACACAATGACATTATCTAAATGTTGTTTACCACTATTTGTTGGTATATTTGGTTCTATCTGTACAGATATTTGATTACTTCCATTATAGTAATTAGCCTTTGTATTAAATTGATTTAATCTCTCTCCAAAAGGCATACTTCTAGTATACATAGCCGAGTAATAATCATCCGCACCAATATCAAATGTTGAATACAATTGTACCCCATAATTTGAACCATTATTATCTTTAGCCTTATAAGAATTACCTGTTAATAATTGAAGTACTTGAAGATAATCATAATCTTTGTAGAAACATCCGTTACCATTGGGCGGGTTTTCTTTATGAAACGCCGGAAAATCAGTATCAAATTTAACGTCCAAAACATCTCCATATGCCCCTAAATTTGTCAAATTGACTAATAGCCCTCCAGAATTTCCAGCACTTGCCGCTGATGAATCAGATGATGATAACGAAGTACCTTCACTATCATCACCTTTACAATCACAGACATCACAGTCCGGATATGTTATCATTGGTAATCTCAATGGTGGAAAATCATAATCCTTTAATTTTCTAAAAACAATAATAAGTGCAATCGCAACCGCTAACCATAGTCCCAACATTACCGAATAATATATAACACCCGCAATCCATACTGTAGCACCAAACCCTACTGATGGTGTTGCGGCAGCAATTATTCCCGCAGTTGATTGAATTATATTATATCCGGCCCAAAATTCTAAAAAAATAAAAAATGGTACTTTTAACCACTTCCAAAGATATGCAAAAAAACTATATATAATAAGTAGAGGTAGTCCAATAATACCAAAAATAACTAATAAAAAATTAAAAACTCTCCAAATTAAACTTGTATGAAAAACTCCGTCATTTACAGGGTATCTATTAGCAACATCTTCACAAGTATCATCATCAATCCTTTTAATACCAATAAATTTTTCTTTATTATCAGCAATTTTGTAATTATCAATAAATGAAGATACCGTATAAACTTTATTATAATCAAATTCATAAAAATAATCTTCACAATTTATTATGTCTTGAATATCAGGATTACTGATACTTAAACTACCGTTAGTATATGCCGACCAATCTAAACTAAACGCATACGATTTTTGGAAATCCAACCAATCGGGGTCAGTTTGATAATTTGGATTAACAAATTGAATAACAGTTGGGTCAAATCCTCCGTTCCACCCACGTTCTTTAACATTAGGGACTAAGTAATAACCTCTTTTATAATCTTCTGAAACACTTGTACTTTGTTGCCATTTAATCTTGAATCTATACTTAGCCTTTGTTGGGACACCTACTGACGGGTCATTAGATAAAACTTGTTGTCCAAATTCATTTGTATACACATAATCCTGATTCATTGGTAAATCAAATAACCAAGCACCCGCGGAATCTATTAACTTACCACCATTTGGTAAATCAGCCCTTTCTATAATAGGTAACCCATTAGAATCTCTATAAATTGATTGTGTTAATCCAATAATTTCACCAGGACCTGTAATTAACTTACACAAATCACCCGTCGCTTTTTGCGCAATACCGTTTGATTTAACCGCCGATTTTTCATTTGAACTCATTAAAGAACCCATGAAAATTGATGTCGGTTGTATATTAATATTCGCCTCGTTGGTTAAATCAAAATCACTTCTTGTTATACCAATTTGACAAACATCTTTTTCACCCCAAAATGGAACAATTTCAATTGTTTTATTAATTACAATAATTTGTGGTAATTGATTGAAATTAGATGATGATTTAAATTTTACACCATCAAACTGTTCTTCAGTTGCAACACCCATCCTTATTAAATCTTGAGGAGTTAATGAAAATTCACCAATGTCTGATAAATCAACATTCATCACAATTGTTTGAGTTCCAACAGGAACACCAAAAATTAAAAAGTCACCACTATCGTTGGTTGTAACAGTATATTTATAATACTTGTCATAAAGTTCTACAACTGTTTGATTTACTAAAGCATCTAATCTTGTTGGAAACGTACCTGTTGGTACGTGAGTACTGTAAGATGGGATATATGGTAATAAATTATACCTATATCCATCTTCATTAGTTTGTTCTAAATTCTTATAAGGGTATATTGAAGATATTACAGGATTATCCTCATCTTCGGGTTTTATTGGAATAAAAATTGAAAGTTTGGCATTTGGAATACCATATCCGTTATTTGCGAAGACTCTTCCGGCAATAACCCCATAATCAGAACACATCCTAGTATAAACATCAGATTGTCTTATTTTTAAAGATAGAACTTCCAATTGCTCAAAATCTTGTTCTACTTTAATAACAATATTTTTGTCATCCCCCGGCGTTGTTCTTATTCTATATGATTGACCCATTAATAACCTTTATAATAAATAGTTGATGGGGTATTTTTCCAAAAGAAAAAATACACTCGTTATAAACATAACTTGTTTATTAAATAAATAAATTATTAACTAATACTTACTGATTGGAGATTCTTGACTTTAACCCTAATATCTTTATTCGCAAATCGTATTTGATATATTTGATTAGGCATTGCAAATATAGTACCATCAACTACGCCAATTTCTTTTGTTTCAGAATCAATATAAGACATAGATGTTTGAGATGATGAGTATTGTCCGCCAACTTTGTTAAAAATTTGTAAGCTAGTTACGGATATAACACCATTTTGTGATTGTAATATTCTATTAAGTTCTGACACATTAACATTTTGTCCTAATTGTCTTGTTGCAGGATTAAAATAAGTGGATATTTGATTTATAATTGAAGAAACAATTACACCCTGATTTTGACTAGCATCCAATACTATTGATAAATCAATTCCCAAATCAATAACTTCGGCGCTTTCTACCGAAATATAATCATTCAACATTCTATAGTTAGACAAATATTCTGCAATATTACCTAATAAAGTATTAGATACAATTGCCGTTAATGAACCGTTGGCATCATATGACAAAATTTTAACTTTAACTTTATTATCTTCTTCTAAAATGGCAACTTTTGCGGGTGCTCCAAAATTTGATGGCATTTTTCTAATCAAAGCCTCATAATCATTTACTGTGACCGCTCTATTCTGAGAAGCAAAATTAAATGAAATAAAATTTCTAACTTCTTCTAAAGTAGGTAACCCTGAACCCCCAATCGCTGCGGTAACATTATTACATCTTAAAGAAGTAATTACAGATGTATTAGTTTCATCCGAAGGACCATTTACAAAGAAATAAACAGTACCTATTTGATTAATAACATTAACTCCAAGATTTGTTCCTAAACCACCACCAATTCTATATTGTACAAATAATGTTGTATTTGGTTTTAATGTGCTACCCAAAGAAAAGTTATTTAAATATGTTTGGATACTTTGAACATTGATTCCCGTTCTCGCAAACTCCCTTAACTGGTCTTCAGCCGATGTGTTACCACCACCAAAAGTCATTTTCATAAATCCTTCGGGTGTGTATTCGGTCATGAATCTATTATCCGTTGAGATATAAGTACCGACTTTAACCCCAGGTGCGTCTGTAGGTTTTGTTGGGTCTTCAATAAAAACTCTATCCTGTGCTAACGCCTCCACTTCATACCATTTTCCATTTAAAGTTAAAAATTCTTGAACTGTAGGTACATTAGAATAATTTGTCCCATCTTTTTGAATAACAGAAGTAACTCCAAGTATATTTTTTTCAGGTAAAAATAACTCATAAAAAGGTTTAACATCACCAGGAGTTATTGTTTGTTTAAAAACTTTTGTAATACCATTAACTACAATTTCTCGTTTTGTTATAGTATAATTTACCAATGTATTATTACCATTAGTATTAGGACGAATAGTTCTATTTGGAAAACCTTCAGAATTGAAGGGTGATGTAAAATCAATATCATTAACAGTTTCAAATACTTGTCCCGCACCAATAACTTGACTTCCCTTTCTTAACAAACCCAAATATCTTTCATCAGGTCTATCTCCATTAGCTGGAACTGTAATTGAAAAATCAACTAAAGCAACTGAAGGTCTTTGTCCCGGTAATTTTAATCCATAAGTTCTGGCAATATTATATATTGATGATTTTTGTTGTGCGTATTGTAATACCGTTTCTTGAATACTTCTATCAATATGGTAATGTAAATTATCTGATACCGCAGCATTCAAATCCAAAAACATAGAAAAAACAGACGCATCGTTAAAATTATCTATTAATTCTGGATAATATGTTTTAACAAAATTTATTAATTCTGTTCTTATTGATTGAAAATCCCTTACGGAATATGATATTCTTTTTTCTCCCATATAATATTAAATATTAAGTATTACAAAATCTCTTGAATTAAATACATCGTCTGTTATCGCATAATCAATTCTAACCTTTGCTGTGTATGGTTGAGTACTTGAATTAGGCACATTAAATTCTTTATTAATAACATTTCCTGCCGTAGTAACAACATTAACTTCTTCTTCATCTGATGCTGCCTTTATAGAAATATTAGTTATTTTAAGTTGTGGCATGTATTTTTCACAAGCCTCTCTAATATCCGCCTCAATATTATTGAATGTCGGACTATCCATTGGTTCAAATATATATTCATATAATCTTGTACCAAAATCAGGTAAAAAATATCTTGAACCCTTTCTTGTTAAGAGTAAATGAATTAAATCAGTTCTAATTTCATCATTAGCAGTTTGAGTTAATCTTAGGTACTTACCTTGATTTGAAATATTAAAGGGAAACGCTATACCGTATGTTTTACCATTTGACATACAAATAAATATTATGTATTAGTTTTTTTTATGTTTGTCACCCCTTTTTCATATCTAGGTTCGTAAGGACAATTTAAACATTTGTTTCCGCAGCAATGTCCTCTACTTAAATGATAGTCCTCAGTAAAAACTAATAAACCCTTTTCGTTAAAATAATAATAAGAAGGGAGAAGTTTATCCTTCTCCCTAATTTTTTGTTCTATGTTTTCCATATTACTTAATTTCACAAGCCCCACCAACACAAGCAAGTTCTCCACTTAAATCTGTATTATCAGTTAATTCAATAACTTTAGATAAATCAATTGTATGTAGTTTAGCAAATAATTGCTCAAACTCTTCTTTAGTACAATCTGTAAAAGGGGCTTGGATATATGAACCCCCATCAAATGGAAGTACTGATAAGCCATTATAAAATTCACGATTATTCCACATCCATTCTCCTGCTAATTCCCAATCTTCAGGTTTCAAACTTACGGTTGCAGATACGTTGTGAGTATTAGAACCACTTCTGTGTCCAGGTCTAACCCAATCTAAAGTAATCTTTTTAATTCTATCAAGAAGTTGGAATGGACTTTCTGTTCTCAATATTGCTCCTTCTGGTGCTTTTTGTGGTACAGAGATTACTGCGGTGTCATGAGGACGGAAGTATTCATCTTCAACAAGTTCAGGGTGATTCTGAAGTAGATAGTTATAAATTGCTTCATTCTTACCTACACGAACTCTTCTAACGTAGTAGTCGTTGTGCCAAGCGTGAATACCACTTGATGTTCCCAATGTCAATGATGTTGTCCCTGCAGGTTTAACAGTTGTTGTTCTTGCAGATTCGTTAATTCCAATAAGTTTTGCAACTCTTGAATTCTCTTCTTTAACAAGTTTCGCAGCTTCTTTCATATCGTATCCAAGTACAACACCTGAACCAATACCTGTCATTGATACACCGATAAGTGCTTCTTTTTCAGTTGTTCTTCTCCAAACATCACGAAGATAATGGAAATTAGTATAGCCAGCTTGTAGGGTTCCAATAAATGCCGCAGCTTTAACTCTACTATTTAAGTCTTCTTGTGATTCAATGTCAGAGACATTAACTTCACAAAGATTACAGAATTGATTTGAACGAAGTGCTATCTCACAACAAGGATTAGTTCCCCAATCTTTATCATTTGTGAAATAGATTCCTGGCTCACCAGCACCTGAAGCTTCAACTCTTTTCCATAAGTCCATGAAGAACTCTTTAGTGATTTTGTGTCTAACAAGTGCTGCGGAGTTATTTGCTCTACCTCTTTGTGGGTTGTTCTCCCACCATGCACCCGCTTTACAAGCAATCATTTCGTGGTCATCAGCACTGAATAAGGAGATGAGAGCAGCTCTGCGAATTCCTCCGGCAAGGACAGCGTCAGCGATATGACAAACCATATCATGAACCTCAATAGGACTTAATTTATCACCATCTTCTCTCGCCTCTAACATTCCTTGTAGTTTGTGTAGACAATCTTTAAGTGGTTGAGGACCTGGTGCTTTACCACCTGATGTTACCAGTTGAGCTCCTTTTGGTCTGATATCAGAGAAATCAAACTCAGGCATTGACAACTGTTCTCCGAAATAAGATTTGAACAATACTTTGATTGCGTCAGCCCATCCTTCAATAGAATCTCCAATTAAGAATCTTCTTTTTCTGTTTGAGTTTGGTTTTCTAATTTCAGGTAATTTCTCAACATGATGTTTTTGTACTGAGTACCCAACACCTGTTCCACCCAAAAGTAGAAACATTGCTTCAGCAAATGCGTCCAAATGGTCAATAGGTAGGTAAGCACAATTATAAATTCTGTTTGGAGAAATTTCAATTGGTTTTCCACCGAATTGCATTGACCTCATTGAGGGTAATACTTTTTTATCATACACATATTTGTATACCTCAACAATCTCACTTCCGAGTTTGGGGTATTTTTTAATGTGCATATTCATGTTTCTGGTTACTAATTCTTCCCACGTTTCTCTTCTATCAAGTTCGGGTAAAAATTTGGCGTATTTCATATACACCGTAATGTCAGACAATATCTTCTGAGATGCGTCCATTTTATTCATTTTTCGTTTTTAGTTTATTTGTTTTGTGATTCTCTTTCTTTTCTCTTCTCCAATAACTCTTTAACTCTGTTCTTTTGTTGTACTTCTTTGTTTTCTTCAAAACCTAAGAACGTTACGGAACTTTCGGTGTCAATAACCAATAATTCGTTATCAAATTTACAGTTCTCAAAGATGATTCCATCGGGACCAATACGAGATTTTGTGATAGCGATTGTCGCCAATTTCATTTCTTTTTGCTGTAGAGTTTTAGCGACTGAAATAATAACGTGTCCAACTTGGGCTTTTTTAATGGAGCCACCCATTTGGTCGGTGGTAACGACCTCAGAAGATATTGAACTTCTGTTACCCTGTGTAGCAGTCCAACCAACTAAATTAAGTTCATGACACATGGCCTCAAACCCTCTCATAACTGAACCTTCACTTTTCCACTCATCACCAAGATTTTTGTCGGGGACAACACAATCAATATAATCCAAAAGTACCATATCAATTTTATTACCCTCAGCAATCATCTTTCTAATTTGGTTTTTAATCTGTAACATCGTCATTGTGTCGGAAGGTAATTTTTTAAGGATTAATCTATTTGGTAGTGTCTCCTTAATTTCAATAACCTTTTTCATCACCATTTCTTTTTGATTTGCCAATTCATCAGGTGATATTCCCGTCCACAATGTGAAATGTTTTCTTTGTATAATCTTTGGGTTATCCTCAAAAAATATCTGAAGAACATTATACCCAAGATTATATGCGTGATTTGCCATTTTTGTAAGTAATGTTGATTTACCTACTCCCGTTGGGGCTAGTATCACACCTATCTCTCCCTTCGCCAAACCACCTTTAAGTAGTTTGTCTATAGAAGGTACCCCCATCGGAATTGGATGTCTAAAATCGTCGTTTAATACATCCTCAAGGTTGTGGAACACATCCTCAGTTCCTTTGTCAACCTCGCCTACTTGTAAGGCTTCTCTAACCATTTCCTCTAACGTATCATAATTCTCAAACTCTCCCCCATCAATAATTTTTTGAGCCTTTGTCATCACCTTCTGTAACTCTTGTTGTTTACAGAATTTCAATGCTTTTTCCTGAACAAATGTCACACCTTCAAATGGTGCATCTTTCACTTGCTTAATTGTATCTAAGACAATCTTTGCCGCAAGTTCTTGTGAAATTTCTGACTTAGCAATTTGTTCCAAAGTGTCAAACGATGGTGTTGATTCATACTTTACATAATACTCTTTAATCATCTGAATGATAATCTTAAAGTATTTGTTCTCAAAGTAGTTCAACTCAGTAACATCAATTATTGAACGAGAAAATTCCTTGTCTAAAATGATTTGGTTAAGAAGTTGTAGTTGAAATGTATTACCTAAATAATTAAAATTTTTGTCAGAATTCATGCTAAAATGTGTTTGTGTTAAAATAAATATTAAGCCTCTAGCGGAAGTCCGAGATATTCATAAGTTAAATTTTGTTCTGAAAAAATGTCAGTCAAATCCTTAAGAATACTTTTCAAGTAAGGGCGTACATCCACAGTATATCTTATCTTTGGTGGATACATTTTAGCATCAAATTGTCTATGACAAATTGTCTCATCCCCAACTTTAATATACATGTTAAAAAATTCAGGTTCATTAGTCATAGAAGTATTCATGACTTTTGGGTCTTGTTCAATCAACGATTTGTTGTCAATCATATACACAATTGTCTTCCACTTCAAGTCGTTTTGCAACTCGTTTTTAATCTGAAACATCAAGTCGTAAATCTCAAAAGAATTCCTCACACTTGGGTTGTAGTTTCTCACATTATAGAATCTTTGGACGATAATAATATCGTTAAGTGTCAACAAAAATTCCATTTTAGTAATGTCCATCTCTTTCATACTTTATTTTGTTTTTTGGTTATTTTTTCTTTTCTTTTCTTGTTAATTTTAGAAATGGTTTTAGGAAGTTAATCCAAGCATTGTCGTCTTTCGGCAAATACTTGAATAGTCCGTCAGCCATCATCATCTTCATTAGATTTTTATATCCCCTATCCGTGGGGTCAATTCTTTCTTTATAAACTTCTTCCACCAATTCTTTCGCCTCATCTGTTACGAGGGGGTTTCCTAAATCTATTATCTTTAGATTTGTATTATAAAACTCTTCCCCAAGTATACCATTTTTTGAGTGTCCTGTCAAAATTTTATCAATAATTTTTGGAACTTTCTTTTCCTGCAGGATAAGTCGTGCATTATCCAAGATTTCAGTGATAGTGCATGATTTCTCCTGCAACATAGGGAATAACTTAACCAAAGTTTTTACACCAAGCCCATCAATACCTGAAATATTATCTGACGTATCACCAACAAACACCTTCGTCAGTAATACATTTTGATGGGGGATATTAACTTTATCAAGTGATATCATATCGCCTAATTTATAGTATTCTTTCTTATTAGGAGAGTAAATTTGGACTCTTTCTGATATGAGCTGTGTAAAGTCCTTATCTCCTGAAAAGATGGTTATATTCTCATCTAATGCAATATTACAGTATTGTGCTATTAAATCGTCAGCCTCATTATTGGGAACTTCTAATTGTCTAACAAATACTTCTTCCAAGTATTGTTTTACACGTCGTCTTTGATGAAGGTAGGACTCCTCTTGGTCTTCACTCATCTCATTTCTTCTTTGTGCCTTATAGTTGGGGTATAATTCTTTTCTAACCGATGTATTGGACTCACTGTCCCAAAACACAATTACCTTGTCGTAATTCTGTTCTTCTAAAAACTTCCGAATTGTATTAATGAAATGGTATATTCCTCCGATATGATTATTACCTGAGAACAAATCCCTAACTCCCTCATATCCAATTTTGTAGAGATTGTTTCCGTCAATTAAAAATGTTTTCACTTAACCATTTGTGTGGTGATAAAATATTGTTTCTGAATTAAGTATAGTTGTAAGTCGGTGATAAGTCAATTTTATTTTTTTTCTGTGGCATATTTAACACCCATTATTGTACCAACAATACTAAAGGCATTCGTTAATAATATACCAAACATATTTGACCATGTAGAACCAATAATTTGAGTTTCTTTTCCGGTAAATATTGAAACCAAATATAACCCTGTTGTTATGAGACCGACACCAAGAATTATTGATAGGGCTATTTTAACAATCATATTAATTAATTCAAATTGAGTTTTTTTCTGTAAAACATCCAAATTGTTTTCCGCATCAGTTTTAGCTCTTTCGGCTTCCATTTTTGCCAGTTCAGCCTTACTCATTTGACTTGTAAGTTCTATAGTTAATCTTTCATTATCATTTTTCCAATCAATCAGCTCTTTGTTTTGGTATTCAATATGAGTTTTTGTTTCCTCAACATTTTTTAAAGTTTCTTGTAATTCTTCTAAGATTCTTTCGTTTTCAATATTTAAGTCGGACAGCTCTTTATTTTGATTTTGAACCTGTTTTGTAATATCCAATCTTTTTCTTCTTGTTTCCTTATCCTTTTCAATACAAAAATTAATATATTCATTAAACTCATCATCACCATCCGAATCAATCATTTTTGCAATATTACCCTCAAAAACAATATTTTTTGTTTCTTTTAAGTTAATTAAATCTTTTTTTGTTTGTGAACAAAATTTAATCATTATTTATATACTTTAAAAGGTGCCGTTCTTTTTTTATAACCATCAAAATCTTTTCTGAATTCTTCCAATCTTGGCTCTATATCATCTGATTTAATAATCCAAAATTGAGCACCAGCCTGAACCGCTTTTGATTGTTCTGTTGATTCATTTGATGATGATATTATCCCAATCACCACATTATTACCATACTCAAAATTAACTTTTCTAATAAGTTCTATCCCATCAAAGGATGAACCAATAATATTTAAATCCACAAAAACACATTCCGGCCTACCTTCAGTATTTCCTTCGGTAAACCATTTCTTAAAAAGTTTTTCGGCTTGGTCAGCACTGTTTAACGATTTTAAAGACAAACTTATATCTAATAAAGAACAAGCGTCTTCAAAAACAAGATGGAATAAATCCTCATCATCCACAAGCATAATTGAGTCAATCATAGGTAGGTTTTTTTTTATTTAATTTTAATTTTAGTTCCTATTTCATTTTTTTCACAGGTAATAGAAAAACCATGTTCTTTTAATATTGCAATACAAATATTTAATCCGAGACCCGTTCCAGATTCTTTTTGCCCTTCTTTTCTCGTATATGGTTGTGATAAATGGTCAAAATCTTTTTGTGTCATCCCTCTACCATTATCTTGAATTACAATAAAATCGTCTTCCATATATATTTTAACAAACTTTGAGTCCGAATCATTATATTTTAATCCGTTACGAATTAAGTTATCTATTGCAGTACAAAACAATGATTCATTAACATCTAATGTTACTAGTTCATCAATCTTAACTTGAGACGAATATGCAGTTGAATTTAAATAATCGTGAAGAATTTCAGTAAGGTTACAAGTTGTTTTTGTTAAAACAGCATCTTTCTTTACCAAATTTGTAAACTCATAAACACCTTTATAAACTTTTTGTGAATGTTTTAATCCTTCTTTAATCATTTTTAATGGAGCATCCAATTTCAACGTTTCAATATCTTCAGGTTTTAGCCTTCTTTCCAATGATGTAACACCCCTTGGCATATATGTATTAATTCCCGAATGCATATCGTGTCTTAATATCTTCGCTGCGTGTTCCAAATAAGAGTTCTTTTTATCTATCTCCAGTCTTTGTTCAACCATATTAGTAATGTCTTGAGCAATCTTCATAATCTTATATGGTTTACCATTAAAATCTATTACAGGATTATATGACGCTTGTAACCAAACAATATCACCACTCTTTGAGAGTCTTTCAAATTCACCCGAAACATACACACCACTTTTAAGGGTATCCCAAAATTCCTTATATTCTTCCGAATTTGAATATTCTTCACTAACAAATATTCTATGGTGTTTACCAACTATTTCATCCAAACCACCTTCCTTTATTGTTTTATACCCCATAGTTGTCAAAAACAAATCATTCGCAAACATAACCTTACCTTCCAAATCAAATTCAATAACTGCATTTGATTTATTTATCGCATCCATTCTATTTCTAATCTCAATTTCTTTTCTTTTTAATTCTGTAACATCTTGTCTAATAGACATAAACCCTTTTAATTTCCCTTCCAAATCAAAACTAGCTTTAATATATGTGTCAACATAATATAATTCACCATTCTTAGATTTATTAGTGACAACATGATTCCATATTTTTTTATCTTTAATTGTTGTCTTATACATTTCTGTCCATAGTTCTTTGGGATGTAAACCAGAATTAACAACACTATGGTCTTTACCCATTACCTCATCCAAACCCCAACCCGAAACTTCTGTAAATTTTTTATTGACATATATTATTTTACCATTCCTATCCGCCTTAGATATTATGGCCGCACTATCTATAAAATTTTCTAATTCAACGTGACCTAATTCAACATTTTTACTTTTGGAAATGAAATCTTTGGTAATTAAACGAAATAGTGGAATAAATAAAATAAAACACACATACTCTGTAATTCTAGTCCATTTTTGAGATGGCATTATTTCAAATAAAACAATTGTTTTAATTGTAAAAAAAACCAGCATTATAATAATTGATAAAAGTAAATAGATTTTGTGAGATTTTTTCATAGGTATATATAAATATCTAATATAATAAAAAACCCCTCTTTAAAGGAGGGGTTAATTTTATTTATATCCACTAAAGTTTCGGTTTCTCCAATCAGTATAACTTCCACAACCATCTCCACCTCTAAAAATTTTAATTAATAATAGCATAAGGAGAATAAATCCAACAAGAAATGCAACCGCCCCCAACATTGTAAGTTGTTCTTGAACTTGAGCGTTTTGTTTTGTTTTCTCCCTTTTTTGTTTTCTAAATTCATCCCTCTTCCCTCTTAAATAACTTAAAATTGTTTCTTTAGGTTGTCCTTGGGAACAATATTCTTCAACTTTTGATATTATTTCTTTACCGATTGGGGTATTTAATACTTTAGCAACAATTGGTGGTAACGTTCCTTCTTGAGCGTGTTGTTCAAGTTCATTTGATGATACATTAATTCCGGATTCTAAATCATCAGGTTGAATGTCATCTTCCGATTCTAGAATAACTCTCTTAATAAGTTTTGTTAGGTCAGATTCAGTTAATCTTATAATTTTTTTTGCCATGATATTTTTATTTATAAATATCTAATATAATAAAAAACCCCTCTTTTAATGGAGGGGTTAATTTTTATTCTGTTATTTCTACTTCTTCCGATTCTTCAATGTTTATTTCACCATCACCAGATAATATCGCGTTCCAATATTGTGAATAATCCTTTTTATATTTTTCCAAATCTTCTTTGGTGTCTTGAATATATCCGTTATGAACGGCAATCACTTTTCCATCCTTGTATCCCAAACCATTTACGTGGTTTTTAAGAATAGATACTTTTGTTCTGATTGCATATGATACGGTTCTACCATTCTTGGTGGCTGTAATATGATTGATACCTGCGTTCTTTTGATTACCAAATAAGAAGACCAATGAAGATGCCAACCATAACGCCTCACCACCTTTTGCTTTAATCGTTGGTTGTCCAAATGGATTGTCAGGTAACTCAACCCAGGGCTGATTGACCACAACCATTGAATTATAATATGGATAATCTTCTTTCTTTGATTTGGTTATTCTTGAATGAACCCCCATACCAATCTTATCAGCTAATGTTGCAGCATTATGTTGTTTGCCGCCTTTGCCATCAAATGTCATTTTACATGGGATAGAACCAACTGAATCCCATAAGAACAATAAGTTATACGGAACCTCACCTTTTTCTTGAGCATCCAACACTTCATTAATAAAGTCCGTAACCTGCTCAATATAATCAAACGAATCATTAAAGATAAAGTCTCCATCCCATTCTCCGTTCTCGTTTTTTGTCGCTTGTAATCCCAACTCAACTGCGTGCTCCCAACTCCATTTCTTCTCGGTGATAATGAACACAGGTAGATGTCCTTTCTTTTGAGCGTCTGCCGCCGCAAGTATCATAGCTGTTGTCTTACTACTATTACTATGTCCCAAGAACATATTGATACCCCCCATTACAGGACCTGGTATTCCACAAGCATTATGAAACGCTTCACCACAATTATAGTAGTTAGTTTCTTTATATTTGGTTTTGGTTGAGAACTTATCTTTTATGTTCCCAATCCCACCAATGTCTTTTTTCTTAATTCCTGCCATAAGTTTGTATATTAAAAAGGGCGGAGATGTTTTATCTCCACCCTTATATTTTATTTAATTAAAACGGTAATTCCGTATCAACATCAGAATCCGCTTGTGGGTCTACTGATGCTCCACCTAAAACAACTTCACTTGTAGATGAATCACCAAAAACATAACCACCTTTATCTGAATCCCATCTTGGAGTTTCTCCACGAGCAATAGCCTCAAGATAGTCAGTTTGTTTTTTGGAATAAACATCTCTCCAAGATAACTCATCCTTAACCCACTCATCAGCCTGAGACTTTTCAGTGTGTACAGGACTTGGGTCATCATACATAACCGTTTGGATGATTGTATAATCCTTACCTTTTGGTGTTTTAGCTTTAGCTAACTCAATGATAAGGTCACGTCCTTTTTCAGGGTCGGTAACATCACCTTTAGCTCTCCAAATAGGAATGATTTTATCAAGAACACCTTCGTTCTTATAGTTGTGCTTAAAACGCCAGAACTTAACACCTTCTTCAGGTTTGTCTCTGTCAATAACTTTAACAATATAAAACTTACGCGACCTATATTGACTCGCCAATTGTTTATCCGACTCTTTACCTGTGGATATTAATTCTTCGTAAACTTCATTGAGGGGTGAACGTTCGTTGTCGTTCTTTGCGGGGTCGTAGATTTTGTTCCATTGACCACCTACTTGTACTTCGTGAAACCATGCTTCTACGAATGGGGAACTACCATCTTTGGTAGGGAGAATTCTAATTCTCTTTTGTGCTGAATTTTGATTTTGTGGAAGGATTGCCGCGAAGTATTTCTTCATACGCTCTTCCTGTGACATTTTGCCACTGCCTGAACCGCTTGACTGTTTTGATTTCTCGTACTGTGCAAGGACTGAATCTAGTGTTGACATCATAACTTAAGTTTTATTTAATTTTTATTAATAACTAAATATAAACCCAAATTATGTCTTTGTCAAATTAAATTCCGAAGTTTTTATGAGGTCCTGGCACAAATGATGTTCTAAGGTCTGACGGTGAGAAATTCTCAACATCATCAGTAGTTAAAATATATTCATTTTTACCTGACTTTTGCATGTCCTGTTCCTTATCAACAAAAAAATCTGTTAACTTTTGATTGTAAGGTCCTGAATCCAAACTTCTTAACTCAAGTTTTTCTTGTGGAGTTTTTGGACGACTTCTTTCAACTGCCGCCTCTAATGAGTTAATTTTATTAACCAAATTATCCATCTCACCTAATTTAGATTCTAATCTTTCTATGTGAGCGAATAATTCTTCAAAGTAATCATCTTGTTTTTGACTAGCATCTTTTTGAGTAGTAACTAAATCAGTAATATCCAATTCTTCCGTACCTGACTCATCTCCGCCTTCAGCACCACCTTTATCTTCATCACCAATCTTTTCTACATCAGGGTCATTTGCAATATCTACAGGTGCTGGCGCTGCTCCCGCTTCAGGTGCTGGTGGTACATCTCCTCCTGGTGGTGGGGGTGTTCCTAATCCTGTTGGTGGTGGTACATCTCCTCCTGGTGGGGGTACATCAGTGGCAGCATCTTGCTCCATGATATATTTATTGATACTACGGTATCTATTTAATTCTTCTATAATTTTTTTATCTATTGACATATGTTAACCATTTAATAATTGTTTAACTCCTTTTGAAGTTTCAACTTGTACTCTTTTATTTGCTGACATCATATGGTCTACTCTTTCAATTAAACCATCTTTCATTCTAACAGTATAACAATCACCTGTTTCTAAATCACAAACTTCTTTAAAACCGTTACCAGTTTCTTTTTCAGTATACCTTCCTTTTTTATTTAGGTACGTATCTAATGTGTTTTTTATATCCATATTGTTTTTATTATAAATATCATCATTTAGTTAAAATCTCTATAAACCTAACAATTCCGCTAATTTTAAAGCATCTGTAACTTCTTTTAATTTTTTTGAATAATCATCTGGAAGATTATTTTTATAATTATCAAAATAATCTTTGTTCCAACTTTTATTCCATTTTGTAAACCAAGCCTGTAAAAAACTTTCTGGGTTATTTCTATTTATCGTACTATCTATTGATATTTTTCCCCATCTAGTTTTCATTAATGAAAACATATCTTGTTTATCCTTAAACACCGCAAACGGTATTGATATTCCGTTAGTAATTTCACATAAATATTGTGATTGAAAATATTTAATACTCTCGCCAGGCCATTTAATTAATTCTGCTTTATCATTATAAAATGTTAAAAATGTTGCACTATAATTATTATTCCAACAATTAAAAACACTTCCATTATACGAACCTAAATAAACTGTAACAAAACTTAATAATCTCGCTATAACATCATTACCTCCTGTCGCACTTATGTATGTTTTAATATCACTAACCATATCCGACACAGACAGTGTTGTTGCCGATTGTGTTGCCGGTGAGTATTTTTCATAAGACTTAATACCAGATAAATATTTAGAACAATTACTTGAGATATCAATTTCATACGTATTATCTAAAGTGGTATTACTTTTGTTATTAATTGTATTAATAGTCCCTGTTGTTTGTGTTTTTGTTTTTAATTTTTCTGCAAATTCCGTCAAAATTTTTTTAGTTAGAATTTGCATATAATTTATATTGTCATCAAAACTAAAAACACTTTGTCTAACACCCCCAAATGTTGTTTCAAAACTTCCAGGTGAGATAGTATGTTTAACCTCAGTTATCATGTATGGTCCGTAAAACATAGGAACATGTCTTAAATTAAAATACATCGTAGGTTGTATCATAGCATTACCCATACATCTAACCTGTGATGTGTATGACCTTGACTTATAAAAATCCCATAATCCAGCATTTTGAGTAGAACCTTTTTTACCGTTAACTTGATTAATTGTGTAATCAAGATTTTTTAAGGATTCATCAGTTTCTTTGCCCATATCTTGAGATACATTAAAATGATAAAAAATATTTTGATTTCTTATTCCAATATCAACATTAAATCCAACTACTTTGTTAACTTGACCCCAATTTGTATTACTATCATATGTTTCTCTTAATGGAACAGTACTTGGTCTTTCAAAATGAAATGAGTCTGAATTATATCTATTCATTTCATTTTTAGATGTATCAGTATGTTGACTTCCTATACTTGTATACATACACACCATTTTTGGTGACGATTCTCTAGTATCCACATTTAAAAATGTTCCAAATAAATTATTACCAAACGCCAAAATTGGCTCGCTTTGAGGTGTCGCATTTTTCTTAACTTCATTAACATTATAAAAATTAACAAAAGCAGGTTGCATTGATACGTAAAAATTATGTTCAGTAATAATTGAGCCTAATACTCCAAGTACAGTAGCCCCCTCACTAAGACTATTTAAACTTAAATATTTTCTTACAACATATGGGTCAATAAAAATTTTATTTCTTATATTTCTACTAGCTCTATCCAAAAATAAAAAATCATCTAACATTGTTTTTTGTGAAAATTCATACCCCGAAATCCATCTGTCATTTAATCCTTTAAATGAATCCCATAAAGTATATTGAAGTTGCTCTGATTGAACCGCCCTATCAGTAGGTTTTTGAGGTTGTTCCGTTATTGTTGGTAATGTTTTTTGTAATTGTGTAAATAACGAATTAAAAACTAAATCGCTAAATTTTTTATTATTTAATAAAAATTGATTTATTGCTGCAGTAAATTTAGTTTTATTAAATGTTGGGTCAATCTTCTTTTGTGTTGAATATATTTTTATAATTGGTGCTAATATTTTAACCGAATCTGGTGTAAATTCAATATTCATATCAATAAAAAAATCGGTAATTGTTGAACCCGTATTTGTATATTTAACACCATCTTCATCTGAAAATCCAACATATAAAGATAAGTTATTCCACGCTTGGATATTTGAACTTATAAAAGAACTTAAAGGGATTGATGATGTAGTACTACTTGGTAGGGTACCAATAACATATGGGTTGAAAGTTATTTTATCCTCAATTTGATTAACAGTTGAATAACTATCAAATAATTTTCTATCGTACCCTGATGGATTACCATATTTTAATACAACATCATATTCTAAAAAATTTTGAATCACATTCAACGCATTACTAAATTGACTTGTTTGGACTTGAGTATTAAAATCATCTGAGGACGAATAAGATTTTACTTGATTAATCGTTAATAAATTAATCATCAATGCTTGAAAGTTTTTATTTTTAGCATCAACATCTTTAGGAAGTTTGTCTATTATAACTTTAGTCATTGTGTTATTAACGTTTTGATTAACTTCATAGTCATACATTGATTTTGAAAATTTCAAAAACTCATCCTCCATAACATCTAAAATTGATTTTTCAAATGTAGAAAATATTTCCTCTATATTAGTATAATCATTGTCTATTCCTCTGATTGAAAATGATTCTTGTTCTGACATACCTGAATATATTTTTTTCATGTATTTTGTCGGTGATGGTATTGTTAAATTTGAATTGTCAAAATACCCATAGTTAGGTAAAGACCAAAATGTTCTAACTGAGCCGTTAAATACCGCAGGATTTGATGGAATGTTTATTAAAACATTACCATTGTTGTCAAAACATTCATTTAATGTCTGATTAAAATTACTACCAAATGACGGTACCACATAGTCTTTTTGTTTTCTAGAATCCTGTATAGTACAACTCCACGTCTTTAACCTTAAAGATTGATTAGTAGACAAATTTTTATCAAAAGATGATAATGAATTTGTATTAAACACTAAGGTAAATCCACTGTTAGTATTTAATTTATTTTGAATATCTGTATCAGTATAACCATCAAATAAATTATAACCTCTAAAAAAAACATTAAAATCATTGATTAATTTAGGATAAAATCCCAAATTAATTTGTGTTAAATTAATACTACCAACAGTTGTTGAAGTTTCTAACGGAACTAACTGGGTTGTTCCATTTATATTTAAATTATACGATTTATTTAAATTTTGAGTTATTGGGTCAAAATTTTTAACATAATCAAAATCTTTAAATACGTTTTGTAAAATATCAATTCCTGTATTAACAAACGTCTTATACCGATACCAAATACTTCCATATTTTAAGACCCAAGCATACGGTATTTTATGAATGGCACCAAATTTCTTAAATGTTGCAAAAATGTAATCTAAGTCTAATGAAGACGTACCATCATATGTTTTATATTTTTCTCTTAAAGTTGCTAATGGTAAGCTTTGTAAAAATAAAAACGCAGAACTCGCGTATGGAAAAGAATTACCTGATAACCAATTATTAACCCCTTGTTGTATTGAATTTACAAAATATGGTGTATTTAATATTGATGTTGTTTGAACATCTAAAACATTACCACTATATGTTTTAAAAAATAAACTTCCTTCTGTTGGTAATTGGTTTTTAACATTATCGTTAATTCTATCTAAATAAAATTGTTTTAAATTAGTAGGATTGGGTTCTGGTTTAGTAACACTATAAAAATTAAAATTAGTTATTGGTCTTGTTTCTTTTACGCTAGTTTGTGGTGCAAAATTTGCAATCATTTTTTTATCGTCGTTTACCAACAAAGTTTTTGTTGTGTTATACATGTCAGTAGGTGATGAAGTTTTACCATCAGCCAAATTGGTTTTAAACCAATCGGTTATACCACTAAAAGGTATTGTGTCGGTTATATCAGTAGTATTACTATTTTGTGTAGATAAATAATCTTTTAATTTATTCATCTGTGTTGGTTCGGGTGAAACGATATTTACACCAGGAGTAATGTATGTTTTATCTAAAATACTAAAACTATTATCAACTTCAGACTGAATATAGGGTGTTACAAAAATATCTCTTATATATTTTTGCCAACTTTCTCCCACACCACCTAAAGAAATATTCTTCATAGTGCTAATAAAATTATTAGAGTTAAAACCAAATTCTTTAAGTGTTTTTATTAAATCAGGCGAGTCTTGAGACAAAGAATTTTTTATATTAATTGCTTCGGTCTCACCAACAAGATTACTAATACTATTTTCAGTACCAGGTCTCATTAATCTTTGATAATTTGAATATAAATAAATTCTCTCCCAAATTTCGTATAAAAATCTAACGGTTTGTTTGTTTGAATAAATAATATTATCTGTTGGGAAATCTAATGCATTTATTGAAACTCTGTTAGTAACTTGAGCGGAGTTTACCGATTGTCCTAAATTTTGAGTATAACTTGTGTTAATTGTTCTTGCCTTTATAAATTCTTCAACAAATTCTATTTCAGGCCAAATGTTATACATAAAACCTTTTGTTTGTTGAATATACCTAGGGTCTCCAGGGTACGCCAAAGCAAATGGTTCATCATTCCCTCCATTCCTTTGAACGAAAAATTGTGGCCAAGGATAAACCGGTATTAAATTACTCCCATCTTTTTGAACTGAATCTTTTGAATCTGTAGATATCACACTTTTATTGGAGTCTAAAATCGCTCCTCTTCTATTAGGGTCTTCTCTAACATTCCACGCTTGATTGTGAACATCAGATAACAATCTTAAAAACGCCTCACTACTTGCAAGTATAACCGCAATTACATTTATTAATAATGGTTTAAATCCCAAACCTTCTTTTTTATCTTCTAATCTACTTGATAATTTTTCACTTAATAAGTTTGTTTTTTCATCTGATTTACTTGTTAAAAGATTTTTAATATTAGTAATACAATTATCAAATGAATTTTCTCCCTCAAAAAAATACCAATATTGAACAGGGTTTCCGTTAATATATATAATATTATTAAATTGAGCACTTAAATCATTTCGGAATTGTTCATAATCAACTGAATTATTGGTGTCATCTGGGTCTTTTCCTGTTCTTTGTTTATAAGATTTACTTACATCTACATCATTTTTAGAAAATGTTTTAAGATATATCTTATCATATGTAATAGGATTACTAATATCACCATATGTTGGGTTATTTTTTAATTCTAAATTTTTTGTTTCAATAATTTTTTTTAACTCGTCTTCAACTGCCTTAACCTCACTTTTTTCAAACACTTCTTTTTTAAAGGTGTATACTTTTATATTATTCGTACTAATATAAAAATTACTACTATCAATATATTTCCCAAACCATGATTCTGAAAGATACCCATAAACTTGTTTTTTATAATCATCCAAAGTATTGGAATAGTTATCCGCATCTGTTATTATAGATAAATCACCATCACTAAATGTATGTGTAATATACGCTTCAATATTTTCTAATCTAGTTACAAGTTCTTGTACGGTTAATTCAGGGAAATCATCATCAATTAATCCTTTAGCTTTATATTCTGAATAAACTTCATGTATTTTTTGTTTACCTTTTGAAGTATTAATATTAATAACATCACTTTTAGTTGTGTTACCTGCAGTTATACTTGAAGATTGCGCAGAACTATCATTAGTTTGATTGACCGTGTATTGTTTCGCATACATATAGGGAACTGAAAATAAGTCTCTAATAGGTATGTTAGTCAAAACATTAAAAGTATATGGTAATAAAATAAGAGAAACTTTAAAATTACCTGACTCAGTATCAAATCTTGCATTAAATGACCTCAAAAATAACTGATAAGTAATCGCTTTACCAAAATATCCTTTTACCGTTAAATGAAATATAGGATATGGGTAATTAAAAAAAGCCGCGTACGGTGAATTTTCACCTTGTTCAAATAATGCTCTCCCTCTAATGTCATCCATTTCAATAGATACTGTTGCAATTCCTGCCTGTTTTAATTCAATATTTATTGAACTAATTAACAATAATTCACTATCAACAATATTAGTATTATCTTGGCTAACAAAAGTTTGATTCTTTTCTACAGTATTATCAATCTTAATTCCCGTTAATGAGTTTGTATACTCATTTGTTAAATAAGACTTATTTCCTGGTTTTAAAAAATTTATTGTAGCAATTGATATTTTTTGATTCTCAAAATTACCTTGATTATTAAAATTTAATCTTGTTCTTGGTATTAAAGACGCTTCTAAATTAGCATACATTACAAGATTTTCATGTTTAACCAATCTTTCACTGACAACTCCGTCACTACTAATAACTTTATTTGGGTCAACCAAAACAATATTATCGTAATCTAACTCAACATAAACATTATCGTCATTATCTACCATAATAGAAAAAATAATTTTTTAAATTTGCCTCATAATCTTGGATTGAGGAAGTTAATGGAAAGGGTACAATTAATAAACCACCATCAGGTATGTTCCATTCTAACCCACCATATTCAGGATTTGCCAATAATATTAACCAACCAAAATAAGGACTACCATAATATTCTTGACTAATTTTATCAAGACGACTAACATTTTTTTTATAAAAATATTTTTTGTCCGATGGTTTACCAGGTACCTTAGCAAACGGTACAACTGTTTGTTCCCCATTAATTACAAAATTAACGTATCTATTAAAATATAAATTACTCATTAGTTAAATTTAGTTTTACCGTTGAAAACGTTATTATTGGTATTAGAATTACCATCTTTATATAGATTTTTTAACCTTTCTTCTTGTACTGGAGTGCCTCCAACATAGTTTGTGAATAAAAACTTCCTTGTCTTTCCTTTAACAAAAGCATTCCATTCTTTATAATTTTTATTATATTCAGTTTCAATTTTATTCAAAAAGAAATCTTGTTCTAACTTATATTCAGTATCATAAACGATTTTTCTTCCTGAATAAAATAAATCAAAGACCGTTAAGGGAGTAAATCCATTATAATTTTCATTAGCAATATCACTGGTAATGACATGACTCCTAAAAGAATTATAACTTGTTTCATTTAAAAGTATATTACTCATTCCTGTAAAAAATCTTTTCTCAGAATTTGTACAAACATCACAATTAGGATAAATAAAATCAGGATTATAAACAAGATTAATATCATCAAAATCAAAACCATACTTAATTAAATTGTTTGTTAAATAATTAACGTAGAATGTAAATAATTTTGTACTACCTGAACTATAATCATTAACTAATTCATCGTAAGTGTTGGCAGCATTAGAACCTGTTTGTACTTCGGTTGTTGCCGTTAAATTAAATATTTGAGCGCTTTGGTTAGATTTAATATAACCATCTGTTAGTGTATCAACTAAATCCAATTTAGCCATAACACCTACAAGATTTTGTTGATTTTGTACCAATTCTTGAATTACTTGACTTAATGAAGTAATTAATTTTTCTTTTGCAGAATTAACTTCATTAATTAAATTAGTTTTAATAACATTAATAACTTTTTTCTTTGGAAAGTTATATCTAAATAAGGTCGCAATAAATCTATTTCCGTCATCAGTTTTACTATTAACTCTTTGTATATCATCAATAATATTATCAAATAAATCGTTAATATTTTGTTGTACGTTATCGGGCTTACCATATATAAACATAGTAAATGGTGATGTAAATTCTCTAGCATTACCTTGTGAATATTTTCTTTCTAAAGAAAAAAGAGTAAATAATGGTATGTTATATTGAGATATAATTTCTTTTGATTTATTAAAAAACGAATTTAAGTATGATTGCCCCGCATCATAATAGGAATCCATTATTTTCTGATACGTCGTGGTTCCACTGATACCCGTATTATCTACAAATCTTTCTTGTATAATACCTATAGTATTTCCTCCCTCATTTTCAAGTTCGTTATTTAAGTTATTAATACCAACAACATAATCAGAATTATCTAAAATCGCTTTAACTAAATCATTATCTATCTGTTGATAAGAATCGTCTGTAGCATCTGCCCTCTCATCATACATTTCTGTATTTGCATAATAATTAAATGACAAAGCATTTTGTAATTTATCAATAGGACCTTTTAATCCCTCACCACCTATTATTTCAAAATTTAAACTAATTTTTGCAATCATTGGTTGAACCCCAATACCTTCAGGATTCATATCCAATAACAATGGGTCATATGTGATATTCATACTTTGTGGTATAATCTTAGTATTGTAAAAATCCCCAATTCTTAACACTAACACAGGAGGGGCACCAAAGGCTGTATTTCTAGCATCATTATAAACATCCTTACCATCTTTGTCTTTTGATGGTATTGTATCTCCAGGTCTCATACATTGTTGTAAAAATGTTAGTCTAGAATTTAATCCTTCAGGTGTTATAGAATGAAATGCAGGATTAAAAAATTTTAATTTATCTTGTAATTTACTATAAATCATACTGTCATTTTCTTTTAATACTTCAAAATAATCACATTCAGATAATAATTTTCTTAAAACTTCTTTACTAATACCTTCTTTAATTCTTTGTTGGGTTGTTATTGTATCAGGTTGTGGTGTGGAAGTCCAATATTCGGGAGTCCCTTGTTTTCCAGGACTAGTATTTTCTTTTGTTGTACTAACAGTTTGTTTTGGGTCGGGAGTACTATATGTTATATCTGAAATTGCTACTCTTCTACAAGCCATCGCATTTACTGAATATCTTTTTTCAAATAAAGTTGCATTTTTTGATAATTGAGTACAATCAATACTATCTACAGGAAACCCTGAATTAGCCATTGTTGTTGCCGTATAATCCTCACCTTGTGCACCACCATTCACAATTTTTAATTGTCCATTCTGAATGTATTGAGATAAGAAACTATCTCCCGATAAGTAATTTACAACAGAATTAATTCTTCTTGCAGATAAATTAACATTATATTGATTAGACGCCACAGCAGATGCACTTCCAACCAAAGTAATTGTAACTAATGGTTGTGTGGTAGAATCAGGATTTTGTTTAAAATCATTAAAATATTTTTCAATATCTCTATATAAGGCATTTGTTTGTTCGTAGTTATACGTTATTGCAGAATAAAAAAATGTTCTTACCGCATCTTTTAATTTATCAGTAGGTGCTTTCGCACTATATGAATCAATATTTTGTATATAGGTATTATATAATGTATTCCAATTACTTGTGGATGTAGTCGCATAAGTATTGGGATTTGGTGTATCATTATCAAAATAATATCCAAATCCTTCATAATTCTTTAAGTTAGGTACACTTATAGGTGTAACTATAGTATTTGTAACATCTTTAGTAGTTGGTAGGTCTCCAGCAACCGCAGCAACATATTCTACTTTCGGATTGTTCTTTTTGATAGTTTCTTGTAATACAAATAATTCGTTTGGACTAATTTGATTCCATCTCCTAGCCAACTCATATATATCATATTTCAAACATCCCGCAATAAAAGATTCTATGATATTATCCGCATTTGGATTGTTTTGTAATTCCTTATTTGCAATAACATTTAATATTGATGGGTGGTCAACAATTATTTTCCAACTTAATTGTCCTGACCTTTTTGTGCTTGTATAGGTATAAACAGGTTCGGGTCTTCCAAGAAAATCTTGTCCTTTAAATGTTGGTGATACAGTTTCACTAAAACTAATATCATATGGTGGGAACCACATAATACGACCCCCATTAGGTCCTACTTCACAAGCCGGTAAATCTGAAACTGAAACCCCACTTCTTTTTGAGCTCGCCCATGCCAAATTTTCTAAAGAAAACATATATTTTTTAACTTTACCATCAACGATATTTGTTGACCCAGGTCCTTTAGTTGGTGCAATATTAAGATTGAATGTATTATCTAAAACAGAATATGTATATTTTCTTATATTACCATCAGTTTTTTGTAAATCGGAATACTGATAATAAGGGGTGTCTTTAGCAAATACTCTACAATAAACATTAGTACCACTATATACTGATTTTGCAGGATTAATATACCCTTGAATTTTTGAACCTTTAGTTATTTCTTTATACCCATCATGAAATACTTTACTCAATTGATTAATTGCGTTACCCGCATGTGAAAATCTTCTAGTACTTCTAGGTGTTGAGTCAACTATTCTTTGTGTATTATCTAATATTGAACCTTGTTTAAATGTAAAATTATCAGTTAAAAAAATTGATGTTATTTTTGATGAGAAATTATTTCTTGTATAATTTTTAGATAAGTCACCTCCAATCATCGCTTCTTTTCCAACAACGTTATATTTTGGTGAAGTCCAAACTAATCCTCCCGTTTCTCCTCTTACTTCATCACTTGTAATAGCCAATCCCCCTAAACCAATTTTATAGTTATCATCAATAAGATTACCTTCAAATGTTTTATATAATTTGTCAGGACCATAAACCGATGATTGCATTTCTCTACCCCAAGGGTCAATAGGCACATCACCAGCTGGTGAATTAATATAAGAAGCGTCTAATTGTTTTGTACCAACATAGTAACCCCCTTTAGTTGGGTTGTCTATTGATTGATTAATTTTATCCCTAATCTCACCAAAAATAGATTTATTATAATCAGGAGCATATCTATTAAATCCTAAATTATAATATAATTGTGATTTTTGTCCTTGACCTGTATTATCAAGAAATAATTGAGACGGTGATGGTCTTGAATAAAATCTACCTATTAATTTACTTGTACTGCTACTTCCTTTAGGATTTCCCTCATCATCATATGATAATCTTGGGTCTTTCCCTCCATTGAATGCTTTTGATATCTGCCCAAATAAACTTAAATTATGGTCGTCGGCCGTAAAATAATCACCGGGTATTACAGATGCAGGATAATAAGCTCCCCCCAATCTGGCAATAAAATCAGCTGCTCTAAAAATATAATTACTTGGTCTTGAGATAGTCCAATTTTTTTCAATTAAAGGTGTCTTTCCTTGTAAAATTTGTATTGCCTGTAATGGATTACCAACGGCATTTAATAAATTAACTCTACCTACCGAATTTCTATAAATCTCTCTAGCAATTCTATCTTCAAAATCTTTTTTAAGTTGTTTTGCACCTAATTGAGCAATATATGAATCTTGAGATAAACTACCATTATCACCAACAGCGTTATCATTATTTAATAAAATTTCATAAGGCGTATATGTTGATGGTATAAAACTTAGTGGGTCTGAGTATTGTACAAACGTAGGTACAGATTGAATATTATTAATGGATATTAAATCTGTTGGTGTTAAAGAACCGTATTTATTTAAAGACGGTATTAAACTTTCGGTATTTAGACTTAATCTTGGTAATTTAGCATCACTATAGTCATATGGACCAGCGTTAGACCGAGTATTACTCAATCCGCCAACATTAATATTTTTATCATACCCACCATCAGGGCCATAAAGATTTAATGGATATAAAACATCTGCAAATGGGTCATTTGCTATAAGGTTATCAGGTGAGTCAATAACAGATGAAACTGTTTGTACTATCTCTTGTACTATATTTGTTATAGATGGTGGTGCATAGACGCCAGGTACTGTATAAGGGGATAAATTCTTAGTGAGACATCTATTCCTAAAAGCTTCGGTTGATGAAAAATCTAAACTACTTGGCATTTATAATTCTTTTATAATAAATAGATTGTTAATTGTTTTTTAAACATTATAACTATAGTTACCGGCCCCTTCTAATATTTTTTGATTTATAACATGATTAACAATTTTTCTTTGTAAGTCTCCAATAAATTGAGGATTATTTAATGCGGCTTCTAAATTTGGCATATTAGGTACATTTATAGTTATATCTCCCTTTATATCATCAAATTTATGATTTACATCTTTGGTTACCGTTTCAGTTCTAGTAACATTAGACACATTTGTAATTGCTGGTGGTATAACATTAGATATTGGTGTAGTAGTTACAGGTGGTTTAACGTTAGTAACGCTTCCTTCATTAACAGGTGTAATAACTTTATTAATAGTACTATATAATCCTTTATTACTTTCATTTAAATTAGCAATTAATGAACTTGGATTATATATTTTATTTATATCATTAAAAAGTTCAGTTGTTTTTTTAGTTGTTGAAATAATATCTTCCTTTACTTTTATTGACGTTTCTCCCTCAGGTTTAACATTATTTAAATAATCAGGTAATTTGATAGTTGGATTTAATATTGGAGGTACAGTAGTTAGTTTTTCAACAAATGTTTGAGACTGATTTTTACCTAATAGATTTTTAATCTCATCGGTCATTTTTAACTCAGTAGTTGGTGTTTGATTAACTTGATTATTATCTATATTAGTAATATTAGAAATTCCTTTAGTAAAATCATCACTCAATTTCACATTTGCTGATAATATCTGCGTTTTAATTTCACCATCTTTTTCAATATTTTTATTACTTAAATCCGCAGAAGAAACTTGAGAGTTAAAACCTTTATCCAAAGTTTCATTCATTTTATTAAAATTACCTAAAAAGTCATTTTCAAATTTTAAGATTTTAGATTGTTCAGTATCAACCGTTTTAATTTCTTTTTCAATTGATTGTTCTTTTGGTCTTAAAGGTACCTTAATATCGTAAGGTTTTTCAGTTTGTTTTAATATATTAAAAACAGGTGCCGTTTTCTCTTTTTTAGGTTCCTCCGGTAACGCCATTGGCGTTCTCAAATCTTTTACCTCATTTATAATATTATTTTCATTTCTTATTATTTCAGAAATTAATGATGTTTCATCCTCTCCACCAATTTTAGGCATTGTGAATTTTATTGTAGGCTCAGGTGATGGAGGGGATACAGGTGTTATTGTTTTTTCAGTTAATAATGTTTTTAAATTATCAGATATCTTACTTAAATCAACCACAGGAGATATAGGGGATTCCTTAATATCAGTTGTTACTGGTTTATTTTTATTTAAGAAATTAACAATAGAATCAGTTAACTTATTAGAACTACCAAAAATATCGGTTGTCGGCTTCGTCTCAATAGTTTTAGTTTCTGTAGGTGTTATTGTTTTTTCTTTTTCTTCTTCTTTAGGTTTTAAAGGTGTATTAACATCATAAGGTTTTTCCGTAGTTGATGGTAATAAAAACATATTTGTTTCTTTCTTAGTCTCCTCAGGCAATACCATCGGTGTTTTCCAATCTTTTACCTCATTTATAATATTATTTTCATTTCTTACAATTTCAGAAATTAACGATGTTTCATCCTCACCACCAATTTTAGGTTTTACAACATTTATAATAGGTTCAGGTGTTGGTGGAGGTGTTGCGGTAATAACGGATGTTTTTTCAGGTTGTATTGGTCCTATAAATGGTTTTTGTACCGCACCTTTTAATTCGTTAGGAGTTGTATAAGAAGTAGGTACCGATATTGTATTTTTTTGTGTAGAAGATTCTTCTTTTTTAACTTCCGTTTTTGTTACTACGTTTGTATTTGACTTTTGAGATTCGGTGATGGCATTACCAATAGTATTTTCCATTTTACCAACACTATTACTTATCTGTAACCCTAATCCCGCTTTATCACCATACAATGTCATTTTTATTGTTCCAGGATTCTCAAATTTAGATAATGCATTACCAAATCCTAAAGCACTACCCGTACTTATAATACTAACCCAATCTATACTTGTAGAAGGTATTGAACTTTGTTGAATCTTAGAAGTAGAAAGATTATTAATATTATCATCAATTTCTTTAAACAGTTTAGATAAATTGGTAAGTGACTGTTGTTGTGTTGATAAAGAATTATTAGTTGTTGGTGCAACTCCAACATTATTTGTTTGTGGTGTTGTAATTCTTTGTATTAGTGGTGGTGTATTTGTTGTTGGTTGTGATGGTATTTGATAGTTAGCATTAGTTACGGGAAGAGTATTACTTGCCGGTGGTATTGTTATTGTTGACGATGGTGGAGGTGCTGGTTGTGACGATACCGGATAATTAGCGTTAATTACGGGAAGAGTATTACTTGCCGGTGGTATTGTTATTGTTGACGATGGTGGAGGTGCTGGTTGTGACGATGAAGGTGTAATAGGATAATTAGGGTTAGTTGTTGGGGTGTAGTTTGAATTAGTTACTACTGTAGTATTTGGCGTTGTATTTGAATTTGATAAAATAACACCAAATTTGTTTGTCACCGTTGTAACCATATTAGTAATACTATTTACTAAATCATCATATTTGTGAGTTTCAGAATATTTACCACTTTTTACACCTTCTTCTGATATTCTGTTAGAGAACTCAGCAATCTTTTTAGAAGCATTTCCAAAATCAGTAACCAAGTCATTAAATGAACCTTTTAAATTATTAAATATTTTTTTAGTATCGGTTTCCCCATTTTGTAAAGCATTAACAAACCCTCCAAGAGTATTCTCAGCAACTTTTTCTGCTTTACTAATGGCAGGTTTTACATCAATATAACCTTTCTTATTTTCCACCATACCATAAGCAGCACCCACACCTTTTATTACAGGGTCAACTCTTTCGTAAATTCCTTTTTGTATCTTTTGAAAAGATGTTGATGCAGCCATTGCTGTAGGGACTACCCCTTCTCTAGCCTTTAAACTATTGTTGATATTAGAAAGATAATTATTAGCCTCAATTTGTAATTCAGTGGGACTTTTACCTTTATCCCCCTCCATTTTTTTGAGCCTCTCTTTATCGGCTTTAGTTAACTCTTCAACCGCCTTTAACGTTGGTTCACCAGATTCGTCCAATAAATTAACGACATATTTACCTTCAAATTGTGTACCTTTTTCACCAATTTGTGCCATATGTGCAACTAATTGTTTATCTTCTTCTGTTGCAAAATCAGATGAGAATTTAATTTTACTCATCTTTCTATCCATATCAGCAAAATTAACCGCCATTTGAGCGGCTTCTTTTGCACCCATTCCCATTGCCTCAGCAATTTTTCTTAATCTACCTTGTTCGTTTGGTAATATCCTTATAGCTTGTTGTTTTTCATCAAAATATGTTAGAGACCCAAGCATTTCTTCCATGGATTTTTGTAACTCTTCAGGATGATTTCTACCCATATCCATTAACTTATATGGGTCTAATAAACTAGTTACATTAACACCTAACCTCTGCATATCAGCAGCCATTTGTATCGCATCTTCAGGGTTAAAAACTTTATCAGCGACCTTTAAAACATCTGCCATATTAAGTCTTAATCCCGCAGCTTCAGTCGCCATTTTGGCCATACCTTGCACACCATTTTCAAAGTTATATAAAGAAACAACACCAATATTATCACTAAGTTGTTTATAAACCGCAGATGTAGCAACACCAATTTCTCTAGCATTAGAAATAATAGTACCCATTTCTTTGCTAATATTATATAAACCATATCCAGCATCTGAAAATTGTTTTACTAAATTTGCAGTTGATTCTGCAGTGGTTTTGGCACCGTCATTAATTAAATTACCAATGGCATATAAATCACCATAAGATTCTTTATCTAAAATTGTTTGAGTTTGTAATCCTTTAATTACACCCGCTTGAATATTTACAACATCATCTAATGTACCACCTAATGATACAACACTACTTCTCGCTAAACTAAGACTCTTTTCAATTTCACCAACCATTTCCCTATTACCACCAAACTTCATTGCTAAACTGGTAACCGCAGTTTCCATTTTATTAATAGATTCTACTAACTTTGTTTGAAATGATTCACTAAGTACATTGACATTACTGTTAAGAATCCTAAACGCGGCATTCACAGGATTTAATCCATCAGCAACTTTACCTAAATCAAAGTCACCAAATATTGGTAGAGCTTCTTTTACTTCTGATGAAGTAGTATCTGTTTTTTTTCCTTCAAGCATAATAAATTACATTTAACATAAATATTTAGTTATTTATTTTGTGGTGGAGAGTTTTCCGTAACTAATTCATTAATTATGAATTTTCGTAGAAAGATAGGCATAACACAAAAATCTGCATAAGACACGTTTAAGTGTTTAGTGCAGATATAGTATTCTCTAGATTGTGATTCTCGGTAATTAGAAGAAAGGCCGAAAGAACTCCGCCCCAAAAGATATATTGACAGATATCTCTTTTCCTGATGGGGCTATAATTTTTTTGTTTAGGTCTAATCCTGGCTCATTGTCATCAACAAATTTTCTAATAAATTTGGCATCTGAAATAGGTAATGTTTCAATATTTTGAACAATATATGATTTGTCTGAATTACCATCCATTTCAACAATCATTCGTTGTAATTTCCAAGTTTGTTTTGGAACTACTCTTCCTTGTGGATATGATTCCGCCATTTTATCCAACTCATTTAATTCACCAAAAGATAAAGGTTTCACTTTAACAGAAATACCTGATTTAGGTAATGTTGCTAATAAAGAACCATCTTCACTTGGTTTAACATCAGTTTGTTTTAAAAATAATTCCTCCAAAGATATAATGGAATTAAATATTTTACCTGTTTCGGGGTCTTCAATTGAAAACTCATAGTCAGTTCCGAAAGCAGTGTTTCTTAAGAAGATTAGAATTGCTTGGATATCACTTTGTAATAACTCCTCAGGTTTAATATCAGATTCATATATTTTACTACGAAGGAGTGTCATAATAACGCTATCGTTTCCAATAGTTCCTCCCGCCATCAATAGATTTTCATCAGCAGCAGTAAGATACCCTACTTTGATAACCTTTTTCTTTGATTTATAAAATACTCCACCTGATGGTAATTTTACGACATCGTGTGGTAATGAGAAATTCTGTTGAGCATATTGTTGTGTTGCATCCATATAAAAAAAAATTTAACCGTAAAGAGTTTATTGTCTCTACGGTTAAATATAGGGATTATATTTTTTTTATCAATAGAATATATTAATATATTTTAGTAATAAAAAATCAATAAACCAATATACATCTATCCATTCTAAGAGAAGCAGTGATTGTCGCTAACGCATCTTGAGAATAACTCAAAGAATCAAAATTTACATCGGTTAAGAATGTATCTTGAAGAATCCATTTTTCAACCACAACACCTGTTGGGTCTAACATGTCCAAATCAACATTTTTCTTGTAACCCGCTGCGTAACCCATACGTCCTGTAACTGATTCAGCACATAAACGAACCCACTCCATAAGAGCTTGAGACGCTGAAGGTCCAATTGGGTCTCTAAACTTAACTGTAATTGGGTCCCAAGTAAATCTACCTGCTACGTAAGTAGATGTATTTAAGAACTGAATTTCAGTTGAGTTAATTTTGATGTGTGGTCTAGCTGCAGATTCAACAAACCATTCGTTGATTCCCAAATTAGATGGAAATCTTAAGATAAACCTATTCTGCCGTTTTGGTTCGTATGGAACCGGCATCTTCATGAGTAAATCAGCCATAATATTACAATTTTAATTTTTTTGTTTTATTTTATTATAAATACTTCGTTTTAAAAAATATTTGTATTTACTTTGTTTTTTTTATTTTTTATTCTTATCTAGAATCCAGTATCCAGTTATTAATTAATATTCTTTTTTAATTCCTCCTTGTGTTGAATATGTTTTAACTATATTATCTTCTTTATTATTAAAATGCGATTTAATTGCTTCAACATTTTTAATATCATCATCAGAAAATCCTACAGTAGGTAAAAAGAAATTTTTCACATTATTTTTTAAATAAGCCTTTTTATTTAATTCATGTGATAATTCCTTAATATAATTCACAAATTCTTCTAACGCCTTTATTTTAGCTTCTTCAGGATTTGATTCAGCACCTTCACCAAAAGAAACAGGATAAAATCTACATAAATTAAGATAATCTCTAATTAATTCAATATCTTTTAAGTTATCTTGGTCTGTAAATTCCCTATATTTTTTTAAGTTTTTTATCAACTCACTTTTATCCAACCCATTGAAACCTGAAATAATATAATTATAAACCGCTTCTTTAATCGTATTAGGATTATGTCCTCTAGCTGTTATTATTGAGAATATTGAACCTGAGTTTATTGCTTCCATAAAATCACCCCAAGCAGGACCTGGTTTTGCTAACATGGAATCAATTATAAATAATTTATCACCCTCGGTTCTGAAATTCCTAAAAGGATTCTCACCATAACCAACAATAACGTCCCCTTTATAATTAAAATTTTCTTTCCCTAATCTACTTCTGTATTTAGCAAAATCTTCAGTAGACATTCCAACATCATCACCTTCCTCGTTTTTAAGTATTATTTTTGTCGGCATTGTGACAATATTATCATCCCAATCAAACGCATAATACTTTAAATCAGGTGTCCCCTCATCATTAATCCCTTCTCTCAGTTTTTTTTTCATAATAGGCAAAAAAGGATGGGGATTTTATTCCCCATCCATTATAAATATTAGATATCTTCAAATGAAGCACCTGTTGGTGTAATCAAGAATTCAATATCAATAAATTCTAAAGATTTAGTAGGTTTAATATAAATCTTACCTACCAACTGATTTTTATCAAAATCTTCAATAGAATTAGAAACTGTTACACGGAAATCGTATAAACCTCTATCTCTTCTGATTGCATCTAAGATAGGATTGACAGCGTCTAAGAAATCTTGTCTTACTTTTTGGTCATTTTGTTCAAACAACAATCTAACAGCTACTGCAGATATTAATTTACGAGCTTGTAATAATAATCTTCTTACGTTGATTCTATTAAGAGCACTTTCTGCAACTTGTAGAGTTTTGTTACCCCAAATTACCGTACCTACATCTGAGAACGTTGCGATTGGGTTGATTCTACCAATGTATAGAGTATCTCTATCTTCTTGAGTCAACTTACGTCTAGCTTTAATTGCATTTACAAGACCTCTTGTGTAACCCGCTGATGCGAACCAAGGGAAAGCGATGTTATCTGTTAACGCTAAGTTTCTACAAACTTCAGCAGTTGCTGGAATGTAAATCTGAGTATTATTAACATTATCTCTTGTCAATACCCAAGGATAGTAAGTTGCCGTATAGTTAGAATCTATTCCTGATTCGGCTAACAAGTCAACCGCATCTGTAGGATAATGGAAATCCATTGGACTCATAGTATTAGGTACAAACATTTCAAAATCAGGTGTTGTTGTGATATACAAAGAGTCAGCTCTATTTATTTCAACTAAATTAATTGCTTGATTAACCAATCCTAAGTTATTAACGTAGTCAATACCTGGAGTTACAAACACATTGATATTAGTAGATTCAGGATGTGAGAATGTTCTTTGTCCTAATAAGTAAGCGTAGTAATCAGTATTTGCCCAATCTACAGTATTATCTTCAATTTGTATTCTTTTGAATAAACCAACACCACTTGCTGATGGATATCTAGCGTCTGGTGCGGCTCCACCTAAGTAACCTGATTTACCAAGAATGTACTTATCAGTATTTGTTCTTGATTCTCTATAGATATCCCATCCGTCAAAACCACCCGCTACCATAACAGTGAATTTTCTTGCGTAAATTCTATAGTAAGGATTATTCTCATCAATTGGGTCAAATCTAAAATCAGCGGCACCTGCGGCAAATGCTGACATACCTGAAGTTGTGTATTGATTTGAAATTATTATTGAGGTTGCTCCCGAGTCCATATGGAAACCTTTTGTCATATAATTCCAATCATTCAATGTTGGGTTTTCAATTGAACCGGTATTTATTTTACCAATATAATCAAAGAAATCTCCATCATATTCAGAATCAACATTAGTTGATAAACCTAAGTAAGTTCTTCTAACATTATCTCCGCTACTAAATGACGCATCTTCAGTACCATCAGAATAACCAAATGGTGGGTTAAATACTTGTTCACCAGGATATGTATATCTTGTTTTATATACAGGGAATGGAGATTTATCAGTACCAAAAACTTGGTATTTATAACCTTCAAATCCACATGGTAATGCATCCATAGGTGCATCTTCATTCATTTCTAACATAATAAATTTAGAATTCAATGTAAAATCACCGTTAGAAGTACCGATTTTTTTAGCAATAAAACTATTAAGATTTGAATCCATAGAACAGTTAGTGAATTTTTCCAAAACAACAGGAGATTCATCTGAATCATAAAAATCACGAACTAATACATCAAAATTATTATTGTCAAATGACATATTAATAAATGAAACTTTAATTTGTCTGTTAGCACTATCACCATCTGATACAGATATAACTTTAAATAGATTATAAACAACACTACCTCTCAATTCAGAAACAACCCAAGGGCTTTCTGGCGATTTATATTGTTCATTATAATAACCATGATTTGTTGGTAAATTACTTCTAGCACTATCAAATGAAGTTAAATCTTGTCTTAAACCTCTAATAAAACCTTTTTTATATGCCCAACTTACCATACTGTCAAATCTTGATTCAACAAATAAAGGAACTTCAGATTTTGGTTTAGCAAAATTGTCAGTACCAAATACTTTAGGTAAATAACTAACAATATTAGGATTCATTGATGCCTGAAACGAATAAACAGTACCAGTATCTCCCGTAATATTAATTCCAAAAGGTGCATATGGATTTTTTTCTACCGCCATATAACTTCCTGAGAAATCTAAAGCTACGTTAGATAATTCAGTTACTTCATATAATGGACCATGTTGAGTTGTATTAAAGTTAGAAATACCTCTAGACCTCATCGTTGCAACTATTAAATTGTTATAATTAACGTAAGAATCACCAGTAAAATAGTAGATTAAACCTGTTACAGTACCTGAGAATGAATCTGGTTCTGTAGTTGTAGTTGTAGTTACACCACCACCACCTCCGCCACCAGGGTTACATGGATTAAATGTAGTTGTGGTAGTTGTAGGTGATGTTGTTGTAGTAGTTGTAGATTTAGGTAACATTACTAAAGTATCAACAATACTGAAGAATGAGAAACCTGAATAACTATTACCACTAAAGTTATCAAATAACGAATAGTACCACGCGTCATTTAAACGAGAACTTAATATAGCACTTGTTGAACAAACATTCTGAACTGAAAAAACATTGGTTGCTGAAGTATACACAGGAGCTAACATTAAATATTCAGTTTCCCATATTGTACCAAAGTAACTAATAGTTGATGCACTTTTTGCTGGACTACCAAAAACAGTTAACAATTCTGCGTTAATGTCTTCTCTTAATGTTGAAGTACTACCATTAAATTTAGTATAGGTGTCGTCCAATTTAACTTGGATTTCACTACCACCTATCCAGTTAGTAAGTACTATAGAACCATCTTGTCCTGCAGTACCACTAAATTCAACACTAAATGTTACTGGAATTGGTGGGTCACATGTTACAACACATGAAGGGGTTGGACTATAAATAGGAGTTCCCGAACAAGCTTGAACGAAACCTACAGTGTCAACGTCTACGTTTGCAATTGTTTTAATTGACCAAGAAGGACCCGCGTCATAACCTGATAATCCAAGTACTCTTGTTACAAATAGTTGATTTGATTGTTGAAGATATGATTTCGCTATATAAGCGGCTTCATACTTTGGAATTTGTGTGTTCACAAATTTTTCTGGAGTTGTTCCTCCAAAATAAGCTTGAAACTCATCATAGTTAGTTACAAAAACGGGCTCGAAGGCAGGACCTCTTAAAGTCTCACCAACAATACCCAAAGTTGTTACACCAACACTTTGAGCGACGAAACTTAAATCCCTTTCGGATGTATACACCCCAGGTGATACGAATACTTTGCTGTTTGTTGCCATTATTCTTTAATTTTCTTTTGTTTGATTTATTTTCTAATAAATATTTCTTTTTTAGCGAAAAAACTTTACTTTACAAAAGATATTTATATTATGGCAGATTATTTTCTACCTTTTTTCTGCCTTATATATTATGGAAGATAAGAAAAAGATAAAAAACCTTAAGATTTCCGTTGAGTCTCATGAGATACTGAAGAAGTATTGCGATAAGAGAGGTATTAAAATTTACAAGTTTTTGGAAAATTTAATAATGGAAAAATGTAAGGATAAGAAAGATATTTACGGGGAAAGTTAAACTATGATAGCAACACAGTCAATTTGTGATGTTAAATCAGTAAACTCTTTAGTTATTATAAAATTAACGTTATCTCCTGGATTAACGGAAACTTCATTTAAGTTAATGCCGTAGTAATCCCCATTTATATAAACTTCAAAAGTTTGTGTATTATTTAGAGTTATAATTTTTAAATTAACTCTATCATAAAATTTTTTTTGTGTTTCGGTATTTTCATCAACAAATTCGTAAATAACGGGATAACTTGATGTGTTATCAATCCTTTGGGATTTTCCTTTTCTTTTTTCCGTGGCCGTTGTTTCAAATAATTGTAAAGTTCTCTGTACGCCTGGAGACACTTCAAATTCATCTTCATCAATTAAAAATCCTACCAAAGTAAATTCATAACTTTGTATATAATATTTTCTTTTTTCTATTTCAGTTACTGATGCATCATCTGTTATATTATTCCAAATAATTGGTATATAATGTCCTTTTATTTGAGTGTATGCTTGTCTTGATGAAAATTTTTGTAGTATGTTTTTATTTAGCATATTTAATTCTCTCATTCTACTACATACAATTTTAACATTGTATGTTATATCTACGGGAACTGGTTGAGGAATCTTATATACGTCAACATTCATTTTATTACCGTCAAAACTTGGAACTGATGCGTAATAATAATGTCTTCTATTTGGTATTGTATAAATTAATGACGGGTGGGTACCGTATTTTATTTCAGGTACTCTAACAACACTTATGAATGGTGGTGTTGCGTTTTTATCTAAATCTTGGAATTTCCATGTTTCAGTAAATTGAGCCCAATTCTGTAGAGTCACCAAAATATCAATAACAGGTATTATCTTACCATCAACAACAACCTTTAGGTCATCTCTAACAAAATCTAAAAACCCTCTATCTAAATCTGCGTGTAGAATTGATTTTGGTAAATAAGTTCCGTGTTCATTAATCTTATCTAACAATTCCACCCTTCTTGGGTATAATGTTTTTTCAGGATATAAGTTAATGTCTTTTTTTATTTTTTTTGGAAATCCCATTATCTTTGAGTTATTTCGTTTATTACGAATAATTTATTTTTAAGATTTATCATATCAACTTCTTTTGCATGATAAACAGGTTCTTCGGTATCCTTATAAACAAAACTATCATATTTGTAAGGATTATACGTTACTACATTACCCAACGAATCTTCAGGTAGATTATCACAAGGAAACTCACAATAATCTACCAAATTACCAATAACGAAGGCGTGAACGTTTTTAGATTTTTCTTTTCTAACTTTTTCTTTTCCTCCGGGTCTAACTCTAAACTCAACATCACTTAATTTAACATAATCAGCATGAAAAATAACCAAATTGTTATATGTTACGGAAAAAGTTTGTTTATGTAGATTATAATAAACCTTCACTCTTTTACCTAAAGGACTATCCATATTATCTGATTCCGTAATATTTTTTATTTTACCTTTGGCGATTAATACATCATTTCCATACTCAAATCTAAAAGACAATGAAGGATATTTGGTTTCAAGATATGTTAACCATTTTTTAACAATCTTCTTTGGTATAAAAGATGATTTAATCTTATCCTCTTGATTATTAAAATCATCAAGTTGTTCTTGAGGAGTTTTGTTTTGCTCAAGTATTTTCAATTGTCTTTCTGTTACCAATATTCTCATAATCCTCTAAATTCGTTTTGACTTACAGGTGCCGCAATAATTGTTCTATAAAAAGGTTTGTAGCCTGCGTACGTGTGTTTATTATCCGAAACAACCCTACCATCATTTGCAACAACATAATATCTAACTCTTGTTTCGGTTTCATAATATCCTAAATAATCACCATATGAGATATCCACTTCAAGTTCATCCAAATGCTTTTGATAAACAGAAACTTTAATATTTCCAGGCTCAAACTGTTCTATCTTTGAATTACCCATAAATTTATTTTCAGGTGCAACAATTTGTACTAATCCCTTAAACTCTACAGGAGGTAAATATTTTATACCGTCAGATAATACCTCACCATAAACATCATCTGTTTTGGTTTTGTATCTATCCACACGATATAGAACCAATGTGAAGTTCATATCTCCATGTAACCACTCCTCACCCATATTAACATCCAATGAATAATCCTCGGCCCCGAAGAACTTACCTAACCTTGTAATTGGAACTTTACTGTTTGACATATTGATAAATATTTATAATTTTGTTATTATTATATAAATAACGTATTTTTGGAAAATACTACTCACTTAATAGAAAGAACGGCATTAAAAATATTGGACTCATATGAGGGTGCGAATAACTATATTCTCAAATTAAAACATCAAGCTCAAGTTAATAAAAAATTTTATCCTACCCGAGCACAATCGGATTACATTATTAATTTCCATAATAATCAACCTAAAGTTGCCAAGAAGTGGGTTGATTTAGACCCATACTTTGCTCAAAAGATTGCGGATGAAAAATTATATACCATAGTCCCCGAACAAATTTGGGTTGAAAAATTATTGGTTGAGAAGGATAAATCATATCATATTTGGGGTAAAATATTTAGTGGGGAAACAAACCATGATTTTTGGTTACCGAAGAATGCAATAATTAAATCACATAAAGTAGAACAAGTTGAGATTGATTATACCAAGTATGACCATCGTCCCCCATTATCACATCAGAAAGAAGCTATTGAGAAATTGGTTGGTAGTAAAAGATTTATTCTTGCTGATGATATGGGATTGGGAAAGACGACTGCAACGATTATCGCGGCGTTAGAAACAGGGGCTAAAAAGATTCTCATTATTTGTCCCGCATCCCTTAAGATAAACTGGCAAAGAGAGATTGCTAACTATAGTGATAGGAGTGTGTTTATCTGTGAAAGTAAAAATTTCTCAACCGAACACGATTTTGTTATTACCAATTACGATATTATTAAGAATTTTTATGATATAAAAGACAAAGAGAATAGTCCAATTTATCAATGTAATTTTGATTTAATAGTAATAGATGAGGCACATTATCTTCAGAATGTTCAAGCACAAAGAACCAAATTAATTAATAGTTTTGCCAAAAGTGTTGATAAGTTATGGTTATTAACGGGTACTCCGATGACATCAAGGCCAATCAATTATTATAATTTATTGAGTCTAATTGAGAATCCTGTTGCAGGAAATTGGATGGCTTACGTTATTAGATATTGTGAGGGATATCAATTTAGAGTTGGTGGTAATAGAAAAATATGGAATACGAATGGTGCATCCAACCTTGAAGAACTTAGAGATAGAACATCCAAACAAGTGTTAAGAAGATTAAAAGAAGACGTGTTGGATTTACCTGATAAGATTATTACACCCGTTTATTTGAGATTAAGGTCAAGATTGTATGAGGAACTAATGGGTGAATATTATGATTGGTATAAAACAAAGGCTGAAGAATCTTCATCCATGACATTACAATTTACCAAACTTACAAAAGTTAGACAGATAATTGCCGATGAAAAAATAGAATCAACAATAGAACTTGCCGAGAATATCGTGGAACAAGGAAAAAAAGTTATCATATTTACTAACTTTACTGCCTCCCTACAAAAATTGGTGGAACATTTTGGAAAAAAGGCTGTCTATGTTGATGGTAGTTGTTCTCCCGCTAAAAGACAAAACGCTGTGGATGAGTTTCAAACAAATGATAAAATAAAAGTATTTGTTGGTAATCTTAAAGCTGCCGGTGTTGGTTTAACATTAACTGCGGGTGAGGCAGTTATCATGAACGACCTATCATTTGTACCTTCAGACCATAGTCAGGGGGAAGATAGAGCGTATAGATACGGACAAAAATCAAATGTTTCAGTTTATTATCCTATCTTTGAGAATACAATTGCGGGTGTTATCTATGATATCCTATCCAAAAAGAAAAATATTTTTGAAACAGTGATGGGTGATAACATAGATAAGGTTGATGTTGTTGAGGAGATAATGAGATTAATAAACAACAAATCTTAATATTTATAGTTATGAAAAACTTAGTTAATAGAATAGAGCAATTGGAAGAAGAAATTGTTAAAAAAGAAAAAGATTTTAGTGAAAAATTTTTCATAACTGAAATGAAAAAAATAGGTATTGAGAAATTACCATACGCTAAAACGGCATTAAAGAAATTTATTGACCCCGAAACTATGGACTTTCACTACAACAAACACTATAAAGGATATGTTGAAAAATTAAATCTTGCATTAGATAAAGAAAAATATGGTGATTTAGATTTGGAACAAATTGTTAAAACGATTAGCAAATATGATGATACCATTAGAAATAACGCAGGGGGTGCTTACAATCACGCATTGTTTTGGAAGATGTTGTCCCCTACCCCACAAAAACCAAAAGAATTAGTTTCACAAAGGATTAACAAAGATTTTAATACCTTTAACAAATTCAAGAAAGAATTTGAGACAATTGCTAAAGAAAGATTTGGTTCAGGTTGGGTTTGGTTGGTAGTTACGAAAAGTAACAAATTAAAAATAATGTCAACACCAAACCAAGATAACCCATTAATGGATGATGTTAAAGACGGTGGTTATCCAATTCTTGGATTAGATTTATGGGAACATGCTTATTATCTGAAATATAGAAATAGGAGAGATGATTATATCAAACAATTCTGGGAAGCAGTAAATTGGGAATTTGTTGAGAAACTTTACAAAATGAAATTAGAAACCAAAATAAACGAAGAAACAGTTATGACACTACTAAAACTAGAAACCAATGAAATTTTGTTAGAAGCGACAGGACAATCTGAAAAATGTTTGCCGGGAGAAGAAAAAATATTTAGAGATTTATTGTTTCCACATAGTGAAAATATTAAAAAATCTAAATTATATCAAGAATTTAAGTCGTCCTATGTAAGAGGATGGAATAATATATTAAAAACATTATATCCTGCAAATTGGAAAGAAGGTGATAGATTACCTATTGGACACCTTCCTGGTTTATACAGTGCTGAAAATCAGAGGTCATTATTGAATAACTTAACATCATCTTACAGTGCGTTTTGTGTTATACATAGAGATATTAATAGATATTTGAAGAAACAAAATATGGAACCTATTCAGTACGGTGATGACCCTGCTAAAAATATTTCAGAATTAGAAAGATTTTTTAGTGTTATGGAGGCAATCAAAAAACCTCTATTTGATAGAGAGTCATCTAACACCTTTAAGACGGTTGAAAAAATATTGAAGAAAACTGATTGTATTGGAAAAAGAAATGAGGATGCGGCCAAAAAAATAATTAACGAAAATTGGGGTGAGGGTTCTTGTGAAATAATTGCAGGTGCAGGATTGGCATCAGATATGAATAAAGGTATTGATGCTAATATTACAAAGGATGACGTTAAATCAACCTCACAAATAAAACCATTTAAGACGGAAGTTGTTGATGGTGATTATGTTGTAATTGGTGGTTCATCAGGTGCAAAAAACTACAGTAAAGTAGATTTTTTAACATTTGTTAATCCATCAAGAAGAGTTGTTAAGATTTTTAAGACCACTAATATATCAACAAGAGGTAATGAATTTACAATACCGTTGACTAATGAAGTGGCAACACTAAAAGGGAGCAATGAATTAAAATTTATTGATTGTTCTGAATATTTATCATAAAGAAATTCTATGACTATAATATCCGAACCAAATAGAAGTAAATTATATAAAAGAGTAAAACATTTACTCGGAGCACCATTAAGAAGTGTTGAACTTGAAGATGAGATGTTAGATTCTTTATTGGAATTGGCGATTGGTGACTATTCTCAATATATACAAGATTGGTTGATTGAATCTCAATGGGGTTCATTACAAAACCTGAATTTAGATGAACAATCTTTAGCACATGCGTTCGTAACTAGAAGTTTAGATTATGAAACAAGATATTCTTACGCATACTCTAAAATAGTTGGATTACAAGCTGGTGGTGATTGGGTATTAAAGAAAGACTATATTACTCTACAAAAAGGACAACAATTATACGAAATTCCGGCAGGTAGAGAAATCAATGAATTATTATGGTTAACACCACCAACTATGAACAATGTCTTGTTTGACCCTTGGGCTTTCGGAGCAATGGGAGGACCTGGACTTGGAGGTACTGGTGGGTTCGCTCAGTTAGGGTATTCAGGTTCTTATACCATGATGCCGGCATTTGATATGTTGTTAAGAATGCAAGAAACAAATATTCAGAGAAGAATGTTGGGTTCTGAATTAACTTACAGAATTACAGCTTTACCTGACGGTAAAAAAATGATTCATTTAATGAACGTACCTGGCGGTAAATTTGACTTTGGTAATGCCTCATACCACAACGGAAAAGTTTGGTATTGGTATTATGATGTTGAAGGTGGCGACAGAGATGATTGTCTAAAGAAAAACCCTGATATCGTTAAATTACCTTCTGACGTTCCGATTGATGAAATTAATTGGGATGACCTAAATAATCCATCACAACAGTGGGTTAGAAGATGGTTTATTGGACTTTGTAAAGAAACTTTAGGTAGAGTTAGAGGAAAATATAGTGGTAATCTTAAAACCCCTGATAGTGAATTAACTATGGATTATACAAGTTTATTGACCGAAGGTAAAGACGAAAGAGATAAACTCAGAGAGGAATTAATGTTGCGTTTGGAAAGATTGAGACCTGAAAAAATGATGGAAAGGGATGCATTAACCGCTGAGAACTTAAATAAGGCGATGAAATTCAGAGCGTTCCCTCGTCAAATATATGTAATATAATTTATGTCAATAATTAGAAATACCCCATCGGAAAGAGTAATAAATGGAAAAATAGTAATATCATCAGAAATGGTAATTGTTTCTGATAATCAATTCACCACAAGAGGAGAAGGAATTGTAATTATTAAACAAGTGGATAGTTGTACTATTAGATTAGACCACACAACAACTGACCACGTAACAATAAAAGCGCTTACAAAAGTATTAATAATACCTTTAATGGGTAAAATTGATGATGAGTTTGATGAAATACTCATTGATAAAGGGGCTTGTGTTGAGTTTGCTTATTGTGCCGGTGGATGGTATGTATTAAGTTCGGACGGATTAAAAATGTCTTAATTAATATATTCTTCCCATCCTTTTTCCGCCAACTCATACATATAGTCACAACTTAATCCTCTTTTCTCCCAATACTTAACTTCAGGTTCAGATACAGTTAATACTTCTTCCAAACTATCTTGGTCACCTTCTTCAAACGGAATACCATTAATTAGTTCACATTGTTCTTTGGTAAATAATCCCATATCTTTAGGGTCCTCAACCAATAAACCATCTCTAATTTCTTTTTTGAATACGACTAATAATGGTTCAATTCTCTTATTAAACGTTGCAATTGCTCTTGGGACATTATACTCACCCGTCATTTCAGGGTTATTCTCCAACTCTTTAGCATCTAACATGTAACTATTAATCTGAATATAATCCACCGGCATTGGTTTACCATATTTTTTAGTGTGTTCTTCATTTTGAGCCTTAGTTGGTTTTGATATTTTTTGGACATCACCATGAGAAGCTTTTGAACCGTTATTAACATAGTATATTACATCACCTAAATTTACATTTAACTTATTTTGTATTGCCAATTCCATATGAGCCATTCTACTCATAGCTCCACCCGACTTAGTTTTTTGAGTTGTTCTCTTCATATAATCATCCATAGATAATTTAACTTTGGCTCTTTGAGCAATCTTCATTAGTGGAATTTGTTTATCAAATATAATCTGAAGATAATCGTAATACCAATTAACAAATTCCTGACCCTTACCCTCCAATAACATCTTAACTCCTTTATCCAAGAAATCCTCAATATATAAAGGAAGTTTTTTGGACTTAATGGTATTACCTGTGAGTTTAACCTTACCCTTAGCGTCCATAACCGCATAGTTCTTACGTGCTAAATTAATACAAGAAGGCCAAGTTCCATCAGTATCTAACGCCATCTCACCTTTCATAAATAAATCATTAAACTCGGCAACATCCGCATCGTCACCCTTATATTCTTTACCCTCTTTAACCTTCCAATTATTACCTTTCCCAATATACCGTCTATTCTCCCAATCATCAGGTTTGGAGAAGTTCACACCATCCGTGTCCATCACCAGAGGGGTATATCCACGTTTCATGAAGAACTTAATCATCATACGAAGATATTGTCTACCCGTACAGGTAATTTGTTCTCCCATGTACATATCTCCCCATGCGAATACTTGTGGGGCAGATAATGCTCCGAACATACTATTAATGAATATCTTAATCGGTAATTGTTTTCTATCGTAAGACAATGACTTCTTGGGGTCTTCTTTCTCAAACTGTCCTGCCAAGTTCTTATATAGAATACGAGTATCACGGAAATACTTAAGCATAGCTTTCATACCACCCGTAACGTCACACTCAGGGAATACATCATGAACAAGTTGTATTGATGGATATAGTGAACTAAAATCAAGCTTAAGTACATTTCTTGAATAACCTACTCTTAACAATCTTGACAATCCACCTACAAATTCTGTTTTTTGTTGTTTTTGAGGTATTGCTAACTTAAACTTATATGACCATGCTAACATTAACATTTTCCATAATGTTGCGGTACCCATAGTAGATACCCTTTCATAGGTTGTCGGAATCATAGCCGCCAACAAGAACGAACCCTGATTAAACTCATCATCAACCAATAACGTCTCCTCCAAATCATCATCAAGATATCTCTCCACAATATTGTCGCCAGTTACTTTAATATAAACATCGGGAAATCTTTTATCCAAATCATCAAACTCAGGTTTATCGGCCTTTTTATATTTACCATTCTGAGTATTTAACCAATACTCTTCTTTCTTGGCATACATAGAACCAATATCTGTATGTTCAATATACACACGGTCAGGAGCTTCAGCATCAATATACTTTGTTATATATTTCAAGCCAGCAGACTTAATACCTGAGTTAATGGCTTGAGCCCTTCTTGTGGCGTGAATAATGTCTATTATATTATAACCCCACATTGATACCTGATTATACTTCTCAACCTCATTAGCAAGTTTTAACATACTCTCAGATTGGGAAATATTTTTACCAGGATTTAATGTTCTACAAATCTTTTTAATGTCTAAATTAAGTGCCTTACATCTTTCAAATATCCAAAACCAATCAAAGTTTGCGGAGTTATAACCACCAATAATACTTGGTTTGATGTCATCTATTATATTAAAGAATTCTATCAATCCTTGACGTTCCTGTTCAGCGTCAGAACATTCTATCACCTTCTTGTATCCTTTGTTTGTCTTGATTCCAATCATGAATATACGACCATCCTTAGGTTCTAATGAGGTCGTCTCCAAGTCAAATACAAGTCGGGTAACATCATTGTATTCTTCATAACCTTTGAATAATCTTTTTTCTTTTGAAATTAAATATTGTTCTACAGGAGGAAGTATTAGTATTTTATCTTTTGCTCTATCAGACCACGGGTCTAATCCACCATCTCTAAAAAATTGTATAAGTGAACGATATCCCTTTAATGACTTAACCATAAACTTAAGTCCTTTCTCTAATCTATCATTACCTTGAGTTTCTAATTTTTCAATTACAATACCATATTTGGTCATTGACTCTTTCTGTAGTTCTTTAGAATCTTGGTAAAAATTTAGGTTTCTTAAATCTCCAACCCATGAGAACGCAATAAACGTGTCTCTCTGTATTGTTTTAGGTTGTCCTGGAATTTCTTTAATCTTGTAAACGCAATCTTTCGCGTAATCAAACTCTACGCACACAATGTGCTCTTCGGGGTCGTTGCCTTCTAAAAAGGACTTAATCTCTTCTTGGGAAATCATAATTTATAGTTTTTTGTGGTACATTGGCTCCAACAAATTGTTGGATTAACCTTATTACTATAAATATAAAATAATTATTTTTGGAAATCAATTAACAACATGGGTCATCTGAAATAAAAGAATCTTGAATGTTAATAAACAAAGGTTCCCTAATAGGCACAATTAAATCTCCCTGAGAGTTCTTCAATAAGAATTGTGCTTCAAATCTACCAACGGTATTGGTATCCCGTTTTGTGAATGGGTAGTAAATATAATATTCAGTTGGAGTGTCAGGACTATTAAAAGTTTTGGAAACAAATCCGGCAGTTTTAGACGTTATTTTGGCAATACCAGTATCAGTATTTACCATAGAAAAAACAATGGTTGAAGTTTCTATCAACTCCATAAAATTTTGGTAATCACTTCTTCCGTCTTTTACGATTTGCATTTTAAGAAGAGGTAACGTTGCATTTTTTTTAATAAAAAATTCCATCTATCTTTTTTATTATAAATACAACGATTATGATTCTTTTCTCAATTTTCCGTCATAATGGTCAAAACGATTGTGCTCAACAGGAGTAAGTAATAACAATCCACCCTTAAGTTCTCCTTTTTTTGTTAGTTGATACATATGAGACATCCATGTATTCTCAAAAGGATGTGCCCAAGTAGTATCCAAAAACATTTTTTTATTACCTATCCTACTAATTAATTGAGTCCAATTACAGTAGTATATTTCACCATCAACATAAGGTAATCCATTATGAGTTTTAATATTATTAAATTTAGTCTTAGGTGAATTGGGGTCTAATCCCATCTCAGGTAACTTTGTTTTTTCAGGCCAAAATTCTTCTCTAACATGTTGGGGAACATTATACCAAGACCATTGAGTACCATTATCACCATAAAATTCACTATAATTGTACTTTATAAAATCTAAATTTTCTTTTTTAATTACTTGTAATGTGTTTGAAAATAAATTTGGTGAATACCTATTAAATCCATTTCTACATGTTTCTCCTGGTTTATTTTGAAAAAACATATCATCTTCACTGAAGATGTAATAATCTAAATCAGTTTTATCAAAATGTTCTGCAATCCACTGTCTTCCTCCACAAATTCCTAAGTTATCTTTTTTTATATGTTCAAAACCGTGTTCTTTACATAATTCTGAATATTCATTAAAAGTTGTTTCATCGGTAGAATTATCTAATAAAAATTTTGTTGTTTTTAAGACAAAATCTTTATCATATTCTAACATTGATTTTATTAGAGTCCTAAATTGGTTTGGACTATTAAATGTTAAAACATATAACCCTACTTTATTAGTGTCTAATGTATTTTCAACAGATATTTTACTTTCTGATTTAACTATTAAATTATCGTTTTTAAGGTCTTCAAAAAACTTACCGAACAATCCATTACCATCAATTTCAAAATAATTAATTAAATCAGAATGCTTATAAGTCATTATCGTAAAAATACTTTCTTCGGTACCCATATAACCTTCTTGTAGTGTGGATAATAATAATCCATAATAAATTGAATTCATATTGGATATTGACTCTTTTGGACCTCCAAAAAATCCAGCCCTGGCGACTTTATTAACTTTATCCCCCGATATAGAATTCATTTTATTTATTTCAAACCCATGAATTTCAGTTGTAGTTTCGTAAGGAAAACAAACAAATGAAAATTTAGAAATATACTTAGAAAGTTTATCTAAAACTTTATCATGAGTAAAATATCCAGAATGAATTGTATTTGTCAATCCAGCATCAATCCAAAACATATATTCCGAGTTAAAACTATCAACAATCTTTGCATCATGTAGTAAAAACATTTTAGACATAACCAAAGGATTATACATTTCAAGTTTTGCTTGAGTTGATTCGGATAACCACCCAACTTGATTACACCAATTAGGGTTATTTCTAATATTTTGAATTAATGGGTAGTAATCATTATTTTTAAACCAATCAGTTGTTCTAAGAATAAATTGAGTTTTATCGGACGACCTATTTTCTCTAACAAATTTTTGAAGTTCCTCATCACCAAATATTATCATATTTTCATCAACCTGTAAAAGTTGCCTAAAGTTATCTAAATAATGTTGATATGTACGAGACCATCCTTCAGTGAGTTTATCTCTACCTAAATCCCATAATCCAGTAACTAATGTGATTTTATTATTTGGTAAATGTTTAACCTCAATTGGAGGGAAGGATTTATTTTTTCTAAAAACACCTAATTGTGTTGTAACTTCAATTGTATTATCCTCAACTCCAATACTGATAAAAAAATCTTTTATTGCTGCCTCAACGCCTGGTAAATCATTTCTTTTATAATCATGAAAACAAATATAACCCCCATCCTGAACTTTATCATATATTTTTGATAAACTATCATAAATTGAATCATAAAAATCACCGTCCAAAAAAGCAAAAGAAATTTTTTCAGGTACTTTGTAATCAGGAACATCTTTAAACCAATCTTTATGTATTATAGGTATTGGTAAATTATTTTCTACAAAATTACTAATTAATATTTCTTCGCTAGTTTTTAGTGTTCTAGGTCTCCACCCCGTATTTTTTTCCCATTCAGACAAATCAGGTAGCCCCTCAAAAGAATCGTAAACGTAAAGTTTTTTATTAACATCACATTCAACTAATGTTTTCATCAAATATTTACTTGATTCCCCAACATAACAACCAAACTCAACAATGTCACCTTCAATTTTATTTTCAATAATATCTAATAAGTAATAAACTAATTTACTTATTTGGTCATCATTTATTATTGATGAATTAATTTTTTTATTATTAAAAGAAATTATTTTATTTAAAAGATTTTTCATTTTATATATAATTTTTTTTTTGTTGCCCTGAGTCTTGTTTATACCATTCCATAGAAAATGGTATTTTATTACCTAAAATTTTTGTCACTTCAGCCTTTTTTTCATCTGATATGTAATTTTCATAAAAAGTGATGTTTGTACCTAAATCGTGAGACATCGCCCAACCCAATTCAGGACACATCCATCTTGTTTTATCTGCATCCAAAGGCTCTCTACCATTTATTATCAGATAATCATAAGGAATTACAATATATCTCATTAGATTTTCAAATCCAGTTGGTATTTTATTATAATATAACCAATCTAAAAATTCTTCCCCATTTTTTTCTAAATCTTCAAATATATTATTATTTTTTGTGTTGGAGAAAAAAACATCTGTGGATAAATTTATATGAGTATACCAACGGTTACCTGCATATACACAGTTTTGAGATTCTAACTCATTAAAAATATCAATTAGTTTTTTTTCATCCATTAGCCAGCTATCAACTGATAATTTAATCCAATTTTTAACTCCGTTACTTTTCAAATGATTATACCCTAAAATAGTTAATTTATAATCAATATCGGCATATAAACAAGCGTGTTCGTGATGATTATCTCCTCTACCCCCGTTTATTAGATTTTCAATTTTTATATCACAAATAAATTTATCATCATTACCTGAATAACATAAAACAATGTTTGGTTTAATTTTTTTGTATGATTCTATAATTTTTTTTAAATAAGGGTAATATATTTCCTTATTATAACAAGTTATTATAATATTAACTTCCATAATTTAAATTTTTTTTAAAATTGTTAGTCCATTATTGTTTGTATATTTTTTTTCTAAAATCCAGTTTGAATTTAGGTTTAAAAATTCTTCAACGGCTTTCCATAGACCTTCTCCTTCATTACATTCACCATATTCACCAAAAGTAGTTGTATCATGTAAAATAATATATTTTCTAGATTTATTTCCGTGTAAAGTTAATTCTTTTATTAACTGGTGGTAAACATGCCATGTATCAATAAAAAGTAAATCAGTTTCCTCAATTTCTATTTTAGTAGTATCTCCAACTATGAAATTAAATTCAACACCATTTTCTAACGCTAATTTTTTTAAGTCTTCGCGATTGATACCAAAATTTTCAACAGGTAAAATATCAATAGATATTAATTTTTTTGGTTTACCCATCATAAAAGCATACGTTGAAATAACATATCTGACACCCATTTCAGTAACGTGTTCACATTCCTCGGTATATTTCTTTAATGTGGGTAAGTGTTCAGATATATCAGAATAAGTTAAACATTTTTCATTATAAATTTCTTCAAGATTTTTCATATTATTTTTTTTTAATCGTTATTTGGTAACGGATTATTTTTTACATATTCATCTGCATTATCTTCCGCCATAGTTCTGATTGTTGTTTGATATCTACGAGAACCGTCAGTATGACCCACATAAGGACCGGAACCAACCTTTCCATACAAAAAAGTACCCCAATTATCTCTAATATCTTCCCATTTTGTTTTTAATAATAATTCTCTATATTCCCTAATCATTGAATCTTCCACATTATATTGACCTTGGTGATTTATACCAACGCCCGGATTATATATGTATTTTTCGTACCACTCTTTATACTTTGATGTTCTTAACATAGATGGATTATTAGACCATCTTACTGTTGTCACTAAATCAAAATCCTCAATTCTTTCTTCTTTACCATATGGTGTTTCTTTTCCATCTCCAGTTCCGGAAATTTCAAAACCTTTTAATTGATTATCATCTTTATTGAACCATACAGCATTTACAAAATTATATTTATTAAAACAATTTAAAAGACCTTTAAAATCAATTTTCTCATTTTTTAAAAAAATCCAATCATGTTCTAAAAATATAAAATAATCAGTTGTTAGTGATTTTAACATAATATCAACACTATCTATTAACCCACCATTAGAGTATTTTATTTCATAATTTATCGGTTTATTCCTATTTTTAAAATAATTTTGAAGCTCGGCAATCTTTGAATATTCGGCCGTTTTGTGATTAGTGTCGTAAATAATTAAGAATTTACATTTTTCAATTTCAGTTGGAATTGTTTTTAAAAGATATCTCAAATAATGTAAAAAATTATCAACAAAATGACCTACAATAACAATGGTTACGCTTCTTTCAACGGAATAGTCTTCAAAAAAATTTAAATTGGTTATGAATTGATATAAATAATTCTCATAATTACCTTCAATCCACGTATCATAATTAACTTTACCCGATGGAAGTAATGTTGATTCAAATCCAACCGCATGTGAAATTAATTTTGGAGTAGTTGTAAAAACATTAAAACCTTTTTTACTCAAAACCGCCAACCAATCATCTATTGCTAAATAATCCTTAAAATAATCCGAATTCTCAAAAATATATTTATAAGCCCTTTTATTTATAATATAAGCCCAAGAACCGGTACTTGAAAAATTTCTAGATAGTAGATTTGTTTCAGGAATTAAATACGTTTTTGGATTGCACCCAAACATAACAACATCCCATTCAACCTCTTTGAGTTGAGACATGGCATCAGATAATGTTTTTTTAAAATCAAAATTAAACTGATTAATCTTACATTCATCGTAAATTTGAAAATCATCTTCTAAAATGAATATGGTGTTTACATCCATTTCTAGTGATTTTTTAAAAATTTCTAAATGTGATTTAGTACAAGATAAAAATCTTGCAGGGTCAGTCAATGCCGAAAAACGTTCTAAGTTTTCTATCTTATATTTTTCTATTTGTTTTTCTACATTTTCTTTTCTATCAGTAGATTCGTCTAAATTAATATAATAACCTTTTTCGGCTATTTCTATATCTAAAATTTTTACCATAATTAATATCTATCATCATATTTATGGTGTGGTATAAAAGGTACACCCACCCATTTTAATTTGAAATCTGACATTGGTATGCACAAAGACCAATTACCACAAACAATTCCTTCATATCCATAACCAAATTCTTTTTGATACCCAAAATTAGATAACATATTCCAATTGTTATAATACCTCAATATGTCTTTTGTTGTTTCTCCCATATAAATAACAACAGGACCATCTAAACTATTATATTGATTAGTTTCAAAATTTAAATTAAAGTGTTTTTTATATTTATTGTGTAAATAAAAAATTTCAGATTGTGAATTAACATCATAAGTAAAGATTGCTTGGTTGGTACATATTGTATTTTTTTCAAAAATATCTTCCAATAAATTTTTAATTTCTAATCCTGAATATCTTTCATCAAAAATAACATCAGAATCTAAGTTTATAATGTAATTAAATCCCATATCCGCAGCTTTCTTCAAAATAAATCTTTCCAAATTCCAAGGAAATCCTGACGGGTAAATCCCAGTAGGGATTTCAGGTAATAGTTCATATTTTAAAGAAATATCGTTATTTTTTCTTAATTCATTTATATCAAAAACGTGTATACTGTCTGATTTATACTCTTTGAAATCATCAGGTCTATTTGTTGAAATAAAAAAATGAATTCCAAATTTTTCTAATTCTAAGTCTATAAATGATTTTAAAGAAGTTTGTTTTAATCTATTCGTATAATTAAGATAATGTGTGTCCAACACAAAACAAATTTTATTCATATTATTGTTTTACAATCTTTGAAGACAGAAAATTCGGTCAAATCTCTGTAACCATTATTTTCCCCCAAATCTTTATTATGCATGGGGATATTTTGCATTAATGATAACCCGTGAGATGCTTGTTGAGGTGTCATATACATATTCCAACCTAACATATCAATATCATCTTCGTGATATAATTTTTCGCTTCTTCCTTCATATCTTGCTTTTTTAAACCATTTAACAGAATTTTCATCATCAGTTAAAATCATACCTCCTTTAGATATTTTTAAATGTTTTTTTATGTGGAAAGATAAACACATAAATGAATTTGGTAAATACATACCTGAAGTGAATCTTTTAGCCGCATCATAAATAGGGTATGGTTTTAATTGATACATCCCAAGCCAATTATTAGTTTCATCCCTTTTATCAAAAATAACTTCACCACCTGAATGTATTATTGATTGAGGAACAGAAAGATAAGTTTTTGATGGTATTGTAACTTCTTCAACTTTCAAATATTTACACACAAGAAACAATGCGTTAGTACAACTGTCAACAGATACTGCAAATTTTGAACCGGTGTAATCCGCCACCTCTTCCTCAAACATTTGTACTATTTTATACGGATTGTTTTTAGGTCTTTTATAAATCATTTTTTCATAATTAATAATTCTTTTTTGAATCCGCAAGACTCAAAAAGTTTAAGACTTGATTCATTATTTAGTTTAATTTTTGCAAAACTTTTAGGAAATTTTTTTACAATTTCATTAATCATAAATTTACCAATTCCTAATTTTTTAAAATTAGGATGAGTAGCTACTCTAATATCATCATCAATAACTCCAACAAATCCAACAGGATTTTCGTTTAATAACGCAACATAATAACAATTACCATATTTTTCCATATATTCTAACTGTTCATTTTCACTTATTGATGATTGACTTAAAAAACCACTAATATTTTCTTCAGTTGTTCTTAAAAATCTTATAAATTCATAATATTTTGGCTCGTTATTAACTAATTTTATATTTTCCATATTTTTTTATAAATTTCCTGTAATTCTATCACACCATCCTTTAGATAATGAATGTGGCCATACTACCCAGTATGTTGGTTTATGAGATGTTTGGAACTCTCTCCATACTTTACAATAACCGTCAGGGTCTCTCATCATACCATTAATTTCATTAATGTCCGCATCTTTTCTAAAAATAGTTTCGTCCGCTGAATTATGAAAAGCGACTACCCAAAAATCATAATCTTTTTCTGGTACTTGAGAATACCCCACATCAATACAATGCTTGAATATTTGAGCAAAACTGTTTTTCCAATCTTCTTCATTCTGAAAATCATAAGGATTTGGAGGATAGTTTTTATCTAACGTATATTGTTGTACTGCGCGATTACTGAATAATAATCCTGAGTATTTTTCATACTCAGTTAAAGTTCTTTCTTTACCAAATCCATAATTACCAAAATACTCTTCATCATAAACCTCACCATCCATACCAAAAAGTTTTCTGTTTTTTAGATGTGCTAATCTATTTTTTTCACCCCATTCTTTATCGTCATCCCATTGTTTTGTTCTACCTTTACGAGTATATTCGTGCCAAATGGCGACTTTATGTGGATGGAATAAATCATATCCATGAGTATATGCTCTTGCGGCAATTGAAATTTCTTCGCCGTGAAAATAAAATTCAGGGTCATGTTGAACTTCTTTTGAGAATTGACCTACTGTGAAGCAAAAATGTGCAGAATAAAATCTTGCAGGTACGGGGGATTTAAGTTCTTGCCAACTTGGAATTGTTTCAGGTAAAAAGAATACCGCGCCTTCAGGAATGAATCTATCAAACGCCATTCTCCACGGCTCTCTAACTCTTGCACCAGGGTCATTATCGGGGTCAAATGAGGACACATAACCTGTAAGTAATGGTTTAGGGTGTCCCTTCTTTTGAAGCTGTTTAATCATGTCTATGAAGGTCTTATCCCAATCTTTTTCAAATCTCATGTGAGAATCAATTTGCATTGTATATTCTTCGTTTTCATAAAGTTGTTGTGTCAAATGTCTTGCCCAACAAACTCCTCTTGATTCATTATAAGGGATATCTAAGATTCTAAATCTTTTATCATTGGAATACTCTGATAAATCATCAAATTTATCATCCTCATGAAATTGTCTTGCAATACCAAATCTTAAATTTTTTGGACTTTTTGCATTTTCAATTGCGTTTTTTATTGTGAGAGGTAACTGTGGGTCACGATAGCTTGCTATCTGAATAAAAATTTTACTCATGTTTTACTTTTTATTAAAAAATAAAACAAAGAATAAAATAATGAATAGTAATTTTAACAAATATCAATAGAAATTGTCCATCCTGCACCTGTTAAACTCAAGTACTCGTCATATCCTGAACTTGGGTTTACTAAACATCCGCCACCCAATTGATTATTAAAGGTCATTAAATTAGGTGAAGACCAACTTGTTGTTCCTGATAAATAAATTAAAGAATTATCAATTTCAGTATTTGATAATGAGTTATCATTTAAGTATAAGAAACCTAAAGAACTTGAAATTGGGTATAATGAATTAAATGATACAATTTGATTAGACGATAAATCTAAAAGATTTAATGATGTTAGAATTGTTGGAGTAAACGCACTTAATAAATTACCACTTAAATTTAAGTAAGATAATGTCGTTAAATATTCTAATCCTGTTATCTCAACTAATCTGTTATCTCCATACCCTGTTGAGATATCTAAAGATGTTATAATTGTTGGGTCGGTAAATGTTATCACACAAGAATACTCACCACTAGCCGAATATGTGTGAGTTGGATTATACATATTAGATGCGACATACGCTTCAATTTGAGTGTCACCCCAATCAACAACCATATCAAAGAAAGTGGAACCTTCCACAAACCAATTATTAGTATTACCTGTTGAATTAAACTTCATTGTTAATATTTTAGGTATATAACTTTGACTTGGGGTTACAGTATTTGTTGGAGTAACTGTCGGTGTTGAAGTTATTGTTGGGGTTGGAGTTGGAGTTGGACAATTTGAAATTTGATATGTAAAATTAATATTTTGATAGAATTGTGATAAATCAACATTAACCAAGTATGGTGTTTGTTCAATAACGTATCTAGAAACTATAGTTCCATCACAACAATCAGTATACATTATATATGTGTTAGGTATTGAATATCCTTCATAACAACCTGATAATGGTAAATTTGATGGTGTTACCGTTGGTGTTACGGTTGGAGTCATTGTAGGCGTAATAGTTGAAGTTATGGTTGGGGTCGGAGTCCGAGTAGGTGTTTTGGATGGGACTGGAGTAACATTAAATGGTTTACATTCTTTACAAAGAATCCCAATTGTCCTATTTAATGGGGTAAACATCCCGTCAAAAGACCAAATATATTTTACTTGTTTTGGTGATAATGGTATTTGGAAATTATTGGTTGGAGTATTTGGAACACACGAAACGTAGTTAAAATACGCCGGAGTTGAGCCGGAGTTAACTATAGTATATTTACAACAATATAAAGGATTTCCCATGTCTATAAATATTACTTAACCACAAATAAGTTATATGAACAATTCCCTGTTGAGGTCTTAATTACATATTGTCCATAAATAGTTTTGGATGGTTCTAAAATTGATGGGTCAAATACGTATGGAAGTATTTGAGTACCTAAATTAATTGACACAGTGTCTCCAATCGGCCTAAAAATAATGGAAGCTGACTCACCACTATAATTTATACTTTCAAGTGTTATGGTGGTTGATGTGCTCATATTAGTTGTAAACTCTTATTTCAATTGGTGAATAGTATAACGAATCATCAAGACCGCTTAATGTTCTAACAATTAATGTGTTTGGAAAATAAGTATTATCTATTGCGTAATAATCTGTAATATCGTTATTAACCATTAATGGTGTGTTAACATACACTTTTTCTATTGGAAAAGCGTCTGTTTGACTAACACTATATGTTCCTGCTGATATATATTCCCAAACAGGTGTAAATCCTAATGTGTTTTCTAAAACAACATCAGTAGGTGCCGATGTACCCGTTTGAGATATTAAACCAATATAAACACTATAAGGTTTAATATTAGTATTTCCTGTGACAATTAAATCACCATTTATTGTAAGTCCTGTTGAATTAAATAATGCTAAATCTCGTCTAGTAAAAACACTGGTTCCATTACCAATAACGAATAAAGAACTTGTATTACCTGTTGTGTTATACTTACCAAATACTGCCTGTCCTTGTGCTGAGGTAAATGTTCCAATACCTGATGTAAAAGAATAATTTCCTAAAGATTCACTATTATATCCATGTACAAAAGAGTACGCAGCAGTAGATTTTGTACCATACCCCTCTGAGTGAGAATAATCGCCATATGCTATTGTATTTTGTCCTTGAGCGTGAGAATAAATACCAAAGGCGTTATTACCCAATCCTTGTTCAAATTTTTGAGATATAATTAATTTACTATTTAAGTTACCAGCAAAGGTAAATGTAAATCCTGATTGACTTATTGTTTTATTTCTAAATAATTGATAATCACCATTTGATAATAAACTATAAGATACTTTATAAGTATCACCTGAACTTACAATAGGTATTATATCAGTACCTGTTATTGCACTTAATGAGGGTAGTTGACTTATTTTTAAACTTGCCATAATCTTTTTATATAATTATCGTTGAACCGTCTTCTTGTAGTAAATTATATCCATTTTCCAATAATAAATAGTGGTCATTAAGATATAAAAAACAATTTTTGTTTATGTCAGGAAATGAAAAGCTATAGACACCATAATAATAATCAACAAAAAAATCATATGGTATAACCACAGAACCAATATCTACAGTACCTCCTGTATCAGGACTAAAGATAATATTAGCCGTCTGACCACTATATAAATTGCTATTTAATTTTACTGCGTACAAAGTAATTTATTTTTTAAAAAATTTACTTATATCTAAACTTTTTAGATACTCTTCTTTTTTACTTACTTTATTATTCATCATCATAGGTTGCGATTTTGGTAATACGTTTTTTCTTGGTCTCATTGCAGACATCTGTGATATTTCTTCATCTGTCATTGGTTTACTTTTTTGAGGATTAACAATTACTTGTAATTGTTCTGGTAAAAACAAACCATTTAATGCTGCTTTAGCAGATTCACACTCTAGGTATGTCATTTCAAATGCGTCTTTAACATTATCAACCCATGTTTCAGTTTCAACTGATTTAAGGTATTTATTGTCTGTTGTTCTTTTTATTATCTTTATCATAATTTTATTTTTTTAAATGTTACTATAAATTAAAAATGTTAATTCACCCTCACAATATAAATTTTTAATATCTTTTGACATTCTCATTGTAATACCGCCTGGACCACCTTCAGAGAATGATATATCATATACTTTACTTTCTGGGTCATTATTTAATAGTGTTATTAATTCAGACATGTTATTAACATAAGATGTATCGTCAGCATAAATATCGGTTAAATAACTACCATTACAAAATAATGCCAAGCTCACATAATTAAAAGGAAAAGAAGCATCAAGTGCACCATATATATCAAGATATTCTTTTTTAAATTGTATTTGAATAGGTGTAAAGTATAGTAAGTTATCTAAATACGCAGGACCTGGACCTGCACACACATCAGTGACAGATAAATATAAAGAATCATTAGGTGAATAATCACTACCAACACCAATTGTTAAAAGTGGTGAAAAAGGACAACCAAAATAATTAAAAGGATATATTGATTGGGCATTCGTATATATATCATTTCTCGGAAATTCATTAAAGTATGTAAAAGGAAGTCCAGAACGATACCCAATGTAATAACCAGTATCATTATGAATCCAATCAATATCAAAACCTAGTGAATTTTCTAAAACACGGGAAACAATATCACCATCTGATACTAATTCAGAACTATTTGACCAATTTGACGGTACATCTGCAATTGCGATAAATACACAACCGCTTGTGTTAATAGTACCACTTATTACATCAGCAACATTAGTAAAAGTATCACCAGTTTGATAATTTGTAATAGTATATGTTTCACCAATTATTAATTGACCACCAAAGTCACCCACGCTAGTCCCTGTTAATGAACCTGTTTGACTTAATAATGCTTTATAAGTACCTATACTATTATTTGTTGTTGAACCTGTGACGACTATATTTCCGTTGATTTTTAAATCACCTGTTATAGTTTGTTCTGTTACGTTATTTACAATGTATTTTGTTCCCATTTTTCTTTATTTAATAAATATTTTATTTTTGAAAGTATTTCTCAATTCTTTTACTTAATCTAACTCTCGGGTCGTTTATATCTCTACCCACATCTTCATATTTTAATAAAAACCCAAAACTTAAAAAAACTCTTCTTGAATTAAACTCGTTTGTCCAATGTTTATATAATGAGGCCTCAAATCCGTATAAATCAGTTTCTTGTATTTTAATTGACTCTTTGTCTAAAAATAAATCATAATCTTCTGACAATACACTAATGTTACATTTATAATTAACATATCCATCAAGAGATGCATCATAATGTGGGTTAATTTTTCCCCCTTTATTCATATCAACCGCCTGAAGAAAAATATTATCTTTTGGAAAATTAAACTCTTCTGATATTCTATCTATTATGTTATGAATAAAATCAGGTAAAGGGTTTTTAGATACGTCTGATATTGATTGGAATTTTGTGATATAATTTGTTAATGATGTATTTGAAATATCAAAAATACAAGATTTACCTTTTAATACTTTGGAGAGCTCTGTAAGATGGTAATTACTATCATCACCTGTATGGTTAACAGAATCTAACCAATTTACTATTTGGTTTGATTCATCCTTTGTGATGAAATTTTTTTTTATCTTATAGGTTTCCAATTCCGTATTTGCCGATTTTTTTTAGATTATGTTTTTCCAAAAATTCACTTGGGTTCATTGCCTCAATTATTGTTAATTCGGCGGAATCCATAAGTTGTTTCGCCCTTTCTTCGGTTACTGCCATAACACATAACTTATGTGTTGCGGGTAATTCTCCGGTTGGGGATAAATCTATTTTTAAGATATTATTATTTTTCATTTTTTCTCTTGCTTGTGAAACTTTAGATTCTTCACATAATATACAAATTCTCATAATTATTATTTTTTATTTTAATTTATTTAGTCAATTGGTAATCCCGCCAAATAATCGCCAGTTATATCATACCATTGGTCGTCAAACACATATTTCATAACTTTATCAACAACAACATATGATTCAAATTGTGTTGTACCCGTACTAACATCACTATTAATAAAAATACCGCTTAAAAAATATACATCATTTTCTGTATTTGCTTCGGTTGCACCTGGTAAATAGTCAATAACATACTGATATGCGGAATCCCTAATAGTTTCTGTAGCAAATATCATTTGTTTATTATATATTTCTTCAGCAGTACCTGTAAAACCTGTTAAGGTTGATTTATACGGCCATAAAATATCTGTTAATTTCCAAAAAGAATAATTACCATTGTCAAATGGTGGATTATCTTGACTTGGTGCGGTACTTAATACATTTACAACTTGGTTAATTGCACCCCATACAGCACCACAAGTATTATCAGTCAAACTATCGGATTTACCTCTACGTAACATTCTACCTGAACTACCTTCTTCAGTTACACCAATATGTGGCATACTTGTAACAAACAAGGTTCCACCAAGAGTTGTTGCTACGTGACTTGCAAATGCTCCAAACCCAACACTACCAACAAACGGATAACCTGCCAATCCACCGGACATAAACGGTCCTAAAAATGAATTAATACTGGTTGGCCATCCACCAATATTTCCGGGTACTTTTGATGCATCCACATCATCTGAACAAATACCTTCCGCTAAAACAATGTCTGTAGATGGTATACCTTCATTTGTGATATATTCTGTTGTATATGTACCCCACACCTCAGATAATACCGCACCTGAGAATGGTTGTGCTCCGCCATCTACTGTAACTCCCCTTACCGTATCAGTATACGCACTTTGGCCTGTTAAGGGTGCTGGTACTTCTATTTCATAGGTTCTATCGTATTCGGCAATTGATAAATCATAAGTACCGTAAGGATAATCACTAATGTTATCAAAAGGTACCGTTTGAGTACCTAAAGAAGTTGAGCCACCTGTTGTTGGATAAAAAGTTACATCGGCGGTGGCACCTGATAAATTTGTACTTGTTATTCTAATTCCTTGTATCATTTTTTTATTTTTTATTTTTTATTTATTATAATATTAATCCAAAATTCAAATCATTCTCTGGTATGTCTAAAGTCACAAAGTCATTACAAGGTGCTTCAGTTAATGTTTCTATTGTTAATACATCTAACTCATCATAATACGACAATCTATTATCAAGATTTCTATTTTTAAAGATATTAACCGTAGTTGGTTCGTACAAAACACCCGTAGTTAAACAAGTATCGCCAACTATGGTATCAACAATATTCCATTGGAAATAGTTATCAACAGTATTAAGGTTAAAATTATTACTAATTCTATTATTATAAAAATGTTCTCCTATTGTATTGGCAATAAAATTATCACCTACAATATTTTTTTGACTTGAGACAGCTCCATATCCAAAACTATTACCTATGGTATTTCCGGAAAATATATCACCAATATAATTACTTTCAAATTCATTACCGATGGTGTTATATTGGAATCCTATTCCAACTGTGTTTGCTCCAAATGAATTACCGATAATATTAAAACCAAATGATTCTCCAATAGTATTAAGACTAAAATCACTGCCAACCGAATTTTCTACAAACAAATTACTTATTTTATTACTTATAAAATTACCTAAGAAATCGTTTCCTGCGGTTGCGTCACCAAACGTATTAAATATTGTCTGGCCAGATATTTGATTTGCGGTGAATCCAAGACCCACATTGTTAAATGCAAATGGTTCTAAAATAAGATTACCTTTAAAACCATAAGATATGTTATTACCCTCAAAATAGTTTAATATTTGGTTTTCATAACATAAATCACCTATTATGTTTTCTGTGGTTTCACCTGAAAATTCATTATTATTAAAATAATTTCCAACAGTATTACCTGTGAAATATCCTGTAATAGTATTACCTGAAGTTTCATAGCCAAACTTATTTCCTTGTAGAGTACCAACTATTGAGTTATCGTGAAACGTAAATCCAATAGTATTTCCGTCAAATGAACCGTCAATAGTGTTTTCATAAAAATTCCCTTTTAAATCATTTCCTGTCACAACATCTGAAAAGTCATTATAATTTGTTTCTAAACCTATTTTATTTGCCACAGTATAACCTGAAAAATGATTACCCACAACATTAGAATCGACAGTATTAAGAGAAAAATCACCAAGAAATAAATTACCTTTAAAATTATTATTTATTTTGTTTGAATAAAATTCATAATATATGTCTTCTTGACCAATAGTGTTATTTTCAAAATAAACACCTATTTTATTATCGTAAAAATAATGGTATGTTGTATTATAATCAAAATAGTTACCAATTTGATTACTATAAAAGTCCCTATAAATTTCATTATTCTCAAAGTATTGTTCAATTGTATTTTCATACATATAACCTTTAATAATGTTATTATCAAAATATTCTCCAATACTATTACTATAAAAACCATTATTATGAATTACATTGTTATAAAATCTACCGGCAATTGTATTTCTTGCAAACCAATATGTTCCCGTATTGTTATAAGACCTATCACCAATAGTATTTGAATAAGTTCTATTACCATAAAACACATTATTTGCCAATAAAAATCCTGAGTTACTTCCGATTTCATCAAGATAAAATTTAGAATAATCACCAATATAGTTATGTATTGCACTTCCATCTAAATTAAAAGTTAAAAAATTATCCCAGTCTTCTTCATTTTTTTGTCCAATATAAACCTCTTTATATTCGTAGTAATTACCTGTTGGTGTTGATGCGTAGAAAGGAATAAGTCCACCTGTGAAGTTTATTGTGCTTCCAAATGACGGGTCAACAATAACTAATATTGTGGTATTTGTACTAGCACTATAAACCCTAACACCCACCATATATCCTTGATATTCAAAAAATAGTATGTCCCCAATTTCTACTTCACCTAAAAATAAAGTACCATTACCTGTTATTATACCCGTTGAGGAATCATAACTATTGATAGTCCCCGTTAATTGAGAGCCTTTATTGTATGATTTAAATCTATTAAAAAGTATGGTTCTGTGGTCATAGTCGGTTCTATTGTTATATTCATCAATTCTTTCTGTTATTCTACCAAGAGCAATCCCACCTGTATTTGGTGTCATATTAAAAGTCCAATCATACTGGATTCTATCATTTGGATATGATGGTTGATATGCGGTAGAACTAATTGTACTAATACTTGTTGCGAAAACAATAATAGGTTCAATATTGCCTTGATTGTATTGTATTACATTACTTCCTTTAGGATTACCATTTACATAATATTCAGGAACATCATAACAAGTTTGGAAATCAGTTATGATATAATGAGTACCTTTTGTTAATGTTTCACCATTAATTTTATCTACAAGTTCAGAGTAAGTTACTTCAATAAGTCCTCCTGTAGTGATTGCCGAGAAGTCAATATGATATGTGGCTCCGCTTAATTCTACGGGTATTAAAGTATCTGGTGTTGGTACTTCCAAATAAGTTAATTGTCCTATGGTTTTTCCTGTTAACATAATTTTTCTATTTTATTTATAAATATCTTTTATTGTTTTATTATTTACTTTTTTTACGTTATTGTTGGAGTTGGTGTTGGTGTTGTTGTTGGGTCTTGTATTAATCTAACACTAAGTCCTCTACTTTTTGGTGAATTTACAGAAGAAACATTAGTACTTGAATAAGTTAAAAAATTTGAAATAGCATTTAATGAACTTTGTTCATTTGATGCCCAAAAACCTGCCTGTGTATATGTTCCCCCAAAACTTCCATTTGTTGAAGCCCTTACTCCTGCTGGTAAACCCGAAAAATTAGTACTATTAGTTGCACCTGAATTTGGTGGCGCCCAATTACCAGTATTTCCTGTCATTTTTAATTCACCTCCAGCAATTGATGCTCCTCCGGCGCAATTTATTAAATCTAACCATTCACTTTGTGTTGGTATATGATACCCCTCGGGTGCGAGACCTCTTGGGTCATTTACTGCATACCAATTATATAATTTTCCATACAATGGGTTTGGATTTGAACTACCTCCAGGATTACACCAAGCACCTGTTGTCAAACCAGTCCATTCTGTGTTACCTGTTACTTCAGGAATTGGGTCACCATTTCTATATGTTGTAACATCCAAGTTTAATAATGTCCACCCTGACGCACATTGACTATAATTAGGTGCTTGTGTTGGTGTTATTGTTGGTGTTACTGTTGGTGTGGGGGTAGATGTGTTAGTTGGTGTGGGTGTTGGCCCATAACAAGACGATACACAATCACTATATCCAGGTTCGGTTGATAAATCATAATTTGTAACAACTTCTGATGTTAATGATAAAATTTCAAATGAATATGTCCTATTTTCAGGGTTATTATAAAAATATCCGGTAGTTAAAGGAGTTGATGATTTAACAACAAATGTTCCCGCAAAATTACAAGGAGTTCCGCAACTATAACCATTAACATCGTAATAATACATTGGTAATGTTGGAGTAGGAGTCGGTGTTGGCGTTTCAGTATTTGTTGGCGTTGGCGTTTCAGTATTAGTTGGTGTAGGTGGAATGGTTGTAGTAGTGGTTGTAGCACCTGTTGAAATTGGTATTGGGTTTAAAGTATCATTATTAAGATTATAACCTGTTTGGAAAGCAGATACTATTGTATCTTCGTATGCCCAAACATATTTATGCTGACCCGGAAATAACTCATCTTGAGTTACGATTAAGTTACTTTCGCAACTATGGTAACCAAATGTTACCCAAGTAGTTGCCGTGTTCGTAATTGTATATTTATAACATTTCATGGTAATATTATTTATTAAAAATTATTTTCTACTGCCAAACATATTTCACCACTTTCAGAAATTAATCTTGCCATATCCGTAAATGAGATATAAGCATGTCCAGTAATACCCCAAGTTTGACCCCAACTATTTTTTATTCTAAATTGTTTTTTTACTGTATCAACCCCATTTATTACGTAAGCGTGACCGCCAGCGTAATAACCTCCTACACTTATAACACCATTTACCGGGTAAAACATATTGTAATACCAATTGGTGCCGACAACAACTGGACCTAAATTTAATACGGTATTAACTAAAGTGTTAACATCAAATGCCCAATAGTACGATGTTATTTTACCTGCAGTTTTTAAGTATTTGGCGGCACCCCTAACAGATGTTCCGGCATAATTTTCACCAACCCATTCATCAACTTTTTGTGCTTCATAGTATATTAAACTAGGAGAAACCACAGGTTGAGTTCCAGTATGAACTATAGGGCCATCTGAAATCCAATGGGCCCAAGCATATCCAACACACATTGGAGTATTTAATTGATTACCCCACCATACATTATCATCCCAATATTTCGTTGTTATTGATTTGCTTGGTGTTATACTTGGGGTTGGTGTTTTTGTTGGTGTTATTGGTAATTTTGTTTTTGTCGGTGTTGGTGTTATTGGTAATTTTGTTTTTGTCGGTGTTGGCGTTGGAACAACCGTTGGTTTGGTTTTAACACTAACCAACCAATCGTAAAAATTAGAAATTAAGTAATTGTTATCTCTTTCATCTTTAACATGTTTTCTACCTAACTGAAATGGTGAACCCATCGTGGGTGTAGGACTTGGGGATGGATTTATAAACCTTAAAAATTGGTCAAATCCAACCGATATGTATTCACCGATAGTAGTTAAAACCGCATCAAAAATATTTTGTTCTGGGTCAACAAATTGTAAATATTCGTTTTCACCAACTGAAATAAACTCACCATTATCAGTAATAATTGGGTCAATTAATACTTGGTCAGGAGTTTGAGTTGGTGTAGGTGTAGGAGTTGGTGTTGGTGTTGGGCTCGGAGGAATTATAAAGTTATAATCATATATCGCTCTAAACCCAAATTGTGTAGTTCCTGTAAATGTCGTATTAAACCCTGAAAAACTGCTTGTTAAGTCCAAATTATTAAAATCGGAATCTATTACGATTGTTGTTGTCCCTGAACTAGAACCAGATTCAATTGTTATTGAAACATCAATAATTATTGGGTCTCCAACATATACACCCAATGTATTAGTGAATGTAAAATCAATATTATCATCTAAAGGAAATTGAGATTCTGCAATATATGTTGAAGATATTGAACCCGCAGAATAAACTGCTCTTACAGTTATTGTATTTGCAGATAACACGTCATAACTTATATCACATACACTTATATTACCAATAATATCATTTGGTAAACAACAATTAGGACAATCGTAATCAAATAACGAAAATTTATCTTTAAGTAGTTTGTAGTTATGTTTAACTTCATCAGCACTTAAAGGTTCGCTATACATTCTAAACTGTGAAATACCCCCATCAAATGTTCCACCAAAATTTTGTTCTAATAAAATAGTAGTTGTTAAACCTGATAAAGTTGTACCACTTAAAATATTATTTGGGAATAATTCGGGGTCTTGTTGATAGATTAAACCTGTTAATGAATCAGGAGCTCCCGTAAATACTAAATTATTATGTAATCCTTGCGTTCCGCCACCCCATGATATACTAAACGGAACCCCAAGTTGTTTTTCTTTGTCGGCATATAATGACCTAGGTATGATTTCTTCAACATTCTCAAAAGTATAGAATGACCTACCATTAACATATATTTTTAATTTACCTTTTCTAAAATCTTTCTCATTTAACCAAGCTTGATTTAATTGAGATAAGGTTATTTTTTCATCAGGAGAACAATTAGTTGGTGTTACCAATGAAATTGAGTTGTTTGATAAACTCGCAAGATATTCCGTTTTTGTTATTAGTCCCAAGCCTCCTTTATACCACAAATCACAATTTTCAAGATATGTATTTCTTTCCCAAACCGCATCAATCTGAATCCAACGTTCTTTGTTTAAGATTTCGGTACTAATTAATAAACAATCGTCATATATCCCTTTTGGAGTACATAATGTTTCTATTGTATAACCTGTCGTAACACTAACTCCTGTTGTAGAACAAGAACCCGTGATACAATTACCATCGGCAAATGATGTCCCCGTAAATCTTAACATTCTAACACCAATCTGAGGATTCTTTGGGTCACCACATAATTTAAGTGCGATGGCATTTGACATTGAATCAAATAATGGGTCGGTTTCACAAGTATATTCGTATGTTTGTGGTGTTGTACCATCACATCCTGTTAAACAAGGTTCACAAGGGGCACATTGTACAGTTGTTGTAGTTGTAACCGCAGAACAAGCGTGTTTTTGTCCCTCCCATCCACAAGTGGTTGCGGTAATTGATGGGTCGTGTTGGGGAGGATAAACGTAAATACATCTTGAAGTAGTCACGCCTGAATCACAACATGCACAAGTTTCAATAGAACTTAATAAAGATGTTACCCTCGTATATCCCGTATCTGAAACAGGACTTCCGCTAGCATGGTGATAATATTTGTTCTCTGCTCTAGTTCCAAAAAAGAAAAATATATTTTTATTATCAGGATAGAAAGTATTAAGAGTTGTTTCACCGGGATTTAATATGTATTCATCAACCAATCTTGGTTTTAATAACATCTCCACAGTCCATCCCTTATTTACTCTTTCAGGAAAAATTTCGTAATCGTATCCATGTAACTTATAAAACCCTTGATAAAACCCACCATATAATTCATGATAAACACCGACCTTATCTTCCAATTTTGATACTACATTAAATAACATGGTATCAGGTAGCCCTGAAAATTGTATGTTTGGTGATTGGGTATATCCTGTTACTTGGTGAAGTTTTAATCTTCTATCAAAATATAATCTCTCAAACTTTAACGAATTATCAAATAATCCTTGAGTAAATGTAATTGTTTCACCTGTCATCTGTTCTACAAGTCCGTTATCGGTTCCTGTAAGTCCAATATCACAGGCAGTGTTCGCTGTAAAACAAGTTAAATCCTCATTTTTTGGGTTATAATAATTGGATGAAACTAAGTTATTAAATGGATTATATTCATTATAATTTAACACATAAAATTCTGTGTTACCACTATAATCCAAATCAAAACTGATAGGAAGTTTATTACCGTCATCGGCACCAATAAGTGTATTTGAGAAAATAACCTCAAATTTGTAGTCCTTTTCATCTGATGCCAAGCAAAAATCCTGAATATCAGACCTATCTATAAGGTACCACTTATTAAAATTATACTGATTTATATTTTGATACGACATAATTACTTTAGATAAATACTTGAATCGCAGTATTTATATATAAATAATTTGAGATGATTGAATTTAACAAGGAATATTTTATAAGACCTTATTACTTTTATTTAACAGAAAAAACAGATAAAATATCGTTATACTATTCTATTGCCGAAACATTAACGGAATCAAGAAAAAAAGACGATAAATTAGATTTTGACAAAAAAGATAGTGAAAAAGTTAGAAAGGGTGTTTCGTCTGTTATTAAAGGAAAAAAATTAAAAACAAAAGACCAAATTAAAAAATATTTTGAGCCAATTAGTAAAGATGAAATAGGTGAGTTTATTGATAAAGATGGTTCTTTAGCAAATTCAAGTATCCCTATTTTAGATATGGGAATGACTCCACATAAAACAACTGACCAAACAGTGGCAATGGCAAGAATGCCAAATAACCCATTATTAAGAGGTTATAGAAAATACTACGGTGAATCGGTTGATGATGAAGATGTTGTTAATGAAGTTGATTATTCAGAAGCTTTTGGATATGAAGAAACAAAAGATATGGATGGAAAACAAACTTATAAATATTTATGTACTAAGATGGGTATGAATCCTGATGAGGCAAAAGAAAGAACTCAACAGTTTGGTAAAGACCCATACGGAAAAAGAACTAATAACGCACCTAAAAGTATCAGACACAAGAAAGGATTTATAGATAGAATGACCTTGTCTGAAATTGAAAGGGCTAAAATGATTAAAGTGGTTGAAGAAATTTTACTTAATAAGAGAAATAAAGGAACCGAAATTAGTGAAAAAGAAAGTAAAGTTTCTAAAGTTATTAAGAAAAATGTTGAGGCCCTTAAAAAAATGGCCGACAAAGAAGGTTTAACAATTAATGAACTAATTAAAATGTTAAAAAGTGAATAAAGATTTATACGGTAAAGAATATAAAATTCCTGACTCTACTTTGAAACATCTGAAAAAGTACGAGACGAATGAAACTATTGGTAACTTATTATCAACAGGTAACGTATCTTATTCTTTATTGAAAAAAATGAAACATAGAATGGAGAATGGGGAGAAAGATAGTTTAGGTGGAGACCATATGTTAGGATGGGTTAACCATACATTAAACTCTGATAGAAGTTCTATTGAGGCAGGAAAAGAAGCAAAAGCTCAAAGTGGTATGCCAAACGCTTATATCAGACCACATAATAAAGATAAAGTCAATGACTTGAACAGACCAAGTAAAAGTCATGATAAAATAAATTCGGATATAAAAATAACCGAAGCATTAAAAAGAATAAACCAAATAATCCAAAAAATAATTTAATTATGCCAGTTTTAGAACCAATTGACATTTCTCAAGATGAGAGAAACTCATTATCACAAATCGCAGAAGCTCAAAGAAATATTTTATTTCCGAGAAACGATTATAACATCGCAAACGAATACTCAGCAGTTAGCCCCGATGCATTAGCTACAGGTGATGACCAAGGTAAAGGTACAGGTGGTGATTTAGACGTATTTAATCAGGCCGCAGGTGCTGGATTTGACGTTAGAGAAAGAAATATTGAAGTTGCAATTAATCATTACAACTCAAATACGACATATCCTGATTTCTAATGAAATTGATAAATACCTTCAAACAAGTAATTACCGAATCGGCAACGATTGAAGGTATTACTCATGCAATTAAAAACCGACAGAAACTCGTCATCTACTACGATGGTGACGAGCCTGGCGGTAGAGGAATGCGTGAAATAGAACCCGTTTGTTTTGGTGTTAGTAAAGCAGGTAACCGAGTATTAAGAGCTTGGGACATGGAAGGTTCATCTTATACTGCTTATAACGGAGAACAACCATTACCAGGATGGAGGTTATTTAGGTTAGACAAAATATTAATGTTAAAACCCACCGGTGAAGTTTACAATGAACCAAGAGATGGTTATAATTTTAATGGAGATAAAAGTATGGTTAATGTTATCATTAACGCGAAATTTGATAATACTCCCTTACAAAACGTAGCATAATATGAGTAGTAATTTAATGGAAAAATTGGCAATATCAAAAGCTATCATGGATAAACATAGTCAAATGGGTAGAGGTAATGCTCCATCTCAAAGTATTAATATACCTCAACCTGAATTAGAAGATTATGAGGCCCCAACCGCAAAATACAATATACCTCAAGAATTAATGTCGGAAACTAAAACAATTAATCCGAATCCTCAACCTGTAACCAAAGACAGAATTCTAAATTCTAAGCTTCCCGACGAAATTAAAAAATTAATGATTGAAAATCCTATTGTTGCGTCTAATCCAATGTCCCCATCAAATTCAGTCTTATCGGATGAGTTAATTGAAAAAGCCTCTAAACTAATGGGAACAAAAAGACCTGAACCTATTTCAGAAAATAAAACAACATCAACAAAATTACCATCAAATTCTGAATTAAAAAGAATGATGAAAGAAGTTGTTGAAGAAGTTTTAGCGGAAAATGGGTTAATTCTTGAATCATCTACAAAAACTGACGAAACAATGACAATTAGAGTTGGTCAACATATCTTTGAAGGTAAAATCTCACGAATAAAAAAAACTAAGTAATTTCTTTCTTTATTACATTTTTTTGGTTATCCTTTATTAAAATTATAAAGAATGTCAAAAATTAATGTACTAGTACTTCCATCAGATAAAACCGGCGTTGGTAAATTTCGTTCAGTTGACCCGCACGTGTTCTTACAAAATATGTATCCCGATGATTTTCATGTGGATATAGATTATTCACCTGATATTAAGAATCCAAATTATTGGAAAAAATATCAAATTGTTCATATTCATAGAAATATTGGACAAAACTACGATGAAACCCCAAATTTATTACAAGGATTAAAATCAATGGGAATCATCACTATTGTTGATATTGATGATTATTGGTTACCAACAAAAGAACACCCTATCTACGAAATAATTAGAGTTAACAAATTGAATGAAAAAATTACGGCTAATTTAAGAGCTGCGGAGTATGTTACTACAACAACATCTATTTTTGCTGACGAAATAAAACTGTTAAATAAAAATGTTGTTATTTTTCCAAACGCTATTAATCCAAACGAAGGACAATTTAAGGAACCTACATTACATAGTGATAAATTAAGAATTGGTTGGTTAGGGGGTTCATCACATTTACATGATTTAATGTTAATGGAACAATCTATGTCCAAATTAAATTCTGAGAGAGAAGACCTCCAATTTGTTTTATGTGGATTTGATACAAGAGGTACAATTACTGAAATTAATCAACAAACAGGAGAACAAAAACAAAGGCCAATTAAACCTGAAGAAACGGTGTGGGCTAAATATGAAGAAATTGTTACTGACAAATATTATGGATTATCTGATGAGTATGTAAAACATCTAAAAATGTATAAAGAAGAAGAATATCCTAATGAAGCAAATGAATTGTATAGAAGAGTTTGGACAAGACCTGTAACGGCATATGCGAAAAATTACTCAAAATTTGATGTGTCATTAGCACCGATTAAAAACCATATTTTCAATAGAGTTAAATCACAACTTAAAGTAATTGAGGCAGGATTCTACAAAAAAGCAATCATAGCATCTAATGTTGGTCCTTACACTGTTGACTTAAAACACGCATTAAACAATGGTAATTTCACTTCTGATGGTAATGCGTTATTAGTGGATGAAAATAGAAATCATAGTGATTGGTATAAATTTATAAAAAAATTGAACGATAATAGAAATTTAGTTGTAGATTTGGGTGAAAGATTATACGAAACAGTTAAAAATAGATACGATTTGAATGTGGTAACAAAAGCAAGGGCAGAATGGTACAAATCACTTATAAAATAATTTTATGATAAAAATTCCTATAACAAAAATTTTATTTATTGACATTGAAACTGTTGGTGGATGTAAAAATTATGAATCGTGTAAAATCACTAATCCAAATGTTGCTAAACAATATGTTAAATATATTGATTGGTTTGTAAAAAGATTTCCTGAGGATTCTCAACTATCTTTAGATGAAATTTTTATTAGAAGAGCGTCTCTTGTTCCTGAATTTGCAAAAATAGTTTGCGTTAGTGTTGCATTTGTCACTGACAAAGATGAAATTAAAACACAAAGTTTTTCAGGTGATGATGAAAAAGAATTATTAAAAGATTGTCAAAAACTATTAGACAGATGCGGAAAATTGGATTTTTACCTATGTGGACATAACTTAAAGAACTTTGATATTCCAATGTTAGCTAAAAGAATGATTATCAACGGACTTATGCCACCGTCAATACTTCCAAGTTATGATACAAAACCTTGGGAAATTAAAGCAATAGATACAAAAGAGATTTGGCAATATGGGGCATATACATCCATAGGTTCATTAGATTTACTTTGTACAACAATGGATATTCCAACACCTAAAGATGGTGAAGTAACTGGCGATAAAGTACATTCCGCATATTGGGATGAAAATAAATTAAAAGAAATAACTGAATACTGTGAACGTGACGTTAAAGTATTAATAGATATTATTAAAAAATTAAAAAAGTTAGAAATATGATGACAGATGAATTTGATTATTTATTAAAAGATGATGGGGAATTAACTAAAATGAAAGAACTATTATCTGATATGGGAATTGATTTAGATGGGTTAGATGAAGAATTCGCCAATTATACACCAAAAAGAGAGTTAAAATATGAAAAATTAACTGACGAAGTATCCGACCCAGAATACAATTACCCATCTGATTCAGGATTTGACCTTTATTCAACAGAGGATTTTGAATTAAAACCATTTGATAGAGTATTAGTACCAACAGGTCTTAGATTTGATATTCCTGATGGTACCGAAATACAAGTAAGACCTAAGAGTGGGTTAGCCCTAAAACAAGGATTGACGGTTCTAAATACTCCAGGAACTGTAGATTCAGGATATAATGGGGAAATTAAAGTGATAATTTTTAACTCAAGTAATTTACCTGTTTCAATAGTGAAAGGAATGAAAATTGCTCAAGCGGTTTTATGTCCGGTTATTAATGGTAAATGGGTTGATTTGGTTAAAGTTAGTAATATTGAAGAAAAAGATAGAGGAGATAATGGATTTGGCTCAACAGGAATATAAAAAATAAAAAATATGATTACAGTAGTATATTCAACGCATAAAGATTCTGATTATAATAAAAAATTTAAAGACCATTTGTCTAAAAGTATTGGAATTAATGATTTTGAGATTTTAGAATATGTAAATCATAATCAGTATAGTCTATCCGAAATTTATAACAAAGGTATTTCGGAATCAAAATATGATATTGTTGTATGTTGTCATAATGATATTAAATTAGAAACTGATTGGGGTAAAAAATTACTAAAGGATTTTCAAGATAATCCCGATTACGGAATTGTAGGTAAAGCGGGTTCTTGTTATTTTCCGGAATCAGGAGTATATTGGGAACGAATGAATTTAACTATGGTCGGACAAGTTTATCATCATCCTGTCGGTCAAAAAAAATGGTTAAGTAAATATTCTACGAAATTACCATTTTTAATACCTGTGGTAACGATTGATGGGTTATTCATATCATTTGATAAAACCAAAATAAAACACACATTTGACGAAACAATTGGAAAATTCCATTTTTATGACCATCTATTTTGCATGCCAAATTATTTGGATGGTGTTAAAATTGGCGTAACAACGTCATTTGAAATTACTCATGAATCTGTAGGTCAACCAAATAAAGAGTTTTGGGAGAGTAAAGAAAAATTCGTCAAAAAATGGGGAGATAAACTACCTCTTGATTTGAGACCTAATAACTCTTATATCCCCGAAATAAAAGAAAAACCTATAAAAAATATTGGAAAAGTTGCGGTCATAATACCCACAAAAGGAAAAGTTGAAATGTTATTTAATTGTATTAATTCATTTTATCAACATTGTAATTCAGAACTTTTTGATATTTTTATTGCAGATACTGGGTCTAGTGATTTAGAAAAAGAATGGATAAGACAAAATATTCTAAATCTTGGAAATGTTAACTTAATAGAATATGATTATTATAATTTTGCAAAAATTAATAATGACGTTGTTAAAAATCACATTGGGAATCAATATGAGCTTTTATTGTTTTGTAACAATGATATTAAAGTATTAAATAATGTTATCTATGGAATGATAAAAATAATTAAAAACAACAGTAAATGTGGTACCGTTGGATGTAGACTTCATTTTGAAGATAACACTATCCAACACGACGGAATGATGGCGTTTTTAGACGATAAAAAACAGTTTAAAATAACTCATTCTGGTTTATATAGTTATTTCAATTACAACCTAAATCTTAGACCTGTTGTTGGTAATACCGCAGCATTAATGATGATAAGAAAAAATGTATTTGAAAAATGTGGATATTTTAATGAATCATACACAACTTGTTTTGAAGATGTTGAATTAAATTTTAAATGTGTTACTCTTGGTTATGAAAATTATTATGACGGTAATTTAGTTGCTTATCATTATGAAAGTCAAACCAGGGGTAAAGGAACTGAAAATGCGGAAAATGAAGGTAGAGATTATTTAGAAAAATTATATCCATTTGTTAGAAATAATTTTGATAAATTAAAAAATAAATTTATGGTTTTAACTTAAAAAAATATATTATGAAAATTTTAATAATTGGTGGTGATGGATACATAGGTAGTTATTTAAATGAAAATTTACCCTATGAGATTACATCTGTTGATATTGGATGGTTTAATAACAAAAATTCTATTAAATGTGACTATAATTCGTTAGATGAAGATTTTATATCTAACTTTGATTCTATTGTTTTATTGGCAGGTCATTCTAGTGTTAAAATGTGTGAAGGTGATTATACATACGCATTTAATAATAATGTTATTAACTTTATAAATTTATTGAATAAAATTAAAAATATTAATAAAAGAATTAAATTGATTTATGCAAGTAGTTCCAGTGTTTATGGAGCAACTGGTGAAAATATTGTTGACGAAACTTATTTAAGTTTTGTTCCACATAACAATTATGACATAACTAAACATGTATCTGATTTATATGCCGAATTCTCAGGGATTGAGTATTACGGATTAAGATTTGGTACTGTAAATGGATATTCACCAATAATGAGAACAGATATCATGATAAATTCAATGGTAACATCAGCAATTTTGAATAATAAAATTGATTTATATGTTAAAGATACTTTAAGGCCTATATTAGGAATTAAAGATTTAACCTCAGCCATTATAAAAATTATTGAAGAAACTAAAGATTTGAGAGGGATTTATAATTTAGCATCATTTAACAGTACTTCAGAAAAAATCGCATACTCAGTTTCCGAGATTATTAATAAACCTGTGAATGAGAAAGAAGTAGGAGATGTTATTTTTAACTCTAAATTACAAACAAAAAACTATAATTTTTCAATAAATTGTGAAAAATTTATAAAAAATTTTAATTTTACTTTTAAAGAAACGATTACTACCATTACTAACAGTATTGTAGAAAATTTTGATTCTATAGTTTTAACTAAACGAGATAATATAAAAAAATATGAATTGTAGTGAAAAAACAACATGTATATGTTGTGATAGTAAAAATTTAATAGAAATTTTAGATTTAAAAAATCAACCATTAGCCAATACCTACCATTTGAATAATGAGAAACTACCTGAGTTTCCACTAAAATTAAACTTATGTTCTAATTGTTATCATTTACAACTATCACATATTGTAAATCCCGATTTATTATTTAAAAATTATTTATATGTTAGCGGGACTTCAAATACATTAAGAGATTATTTTAAGTGGTTTGCTAAATTTATTGAATTATATACTAAAAAATCAAATGGTACTATCTTAGACATTGCTTGTAATGATGGTACTCAGTTAGATTTTTTTAAGGAAAATGGATGGAAAACTTACGGTGTTGAACCGGCAACTAATTTATTTGAAATTTGTTCTAAAAATCATACAGTGGTTTGTGACTATTTTAACGATAAAAGTTTTGATAAAAAATTTGATGTTATTTTAGCTCAGAATGTTTTTGCACATAACGAAAATGCCAAACAATTTTTAGATGATTGTTATAATTTAATGGACGACAATTCATTATTGTTTATTCAAACATCTCAATCTGAAATGATAAATAATAATCAATTTGATACAATTTATCATGAACATTTATCATTCTTCAATGTAAACTCTTTTAACGAATTAGCAAAAAGAACAAATTTAAATTTAATTGATGTTGTTAAAACTCCTGCTCACGGAATCAGTTATGTTTTTGTATTAAGTAAAAAAATAAAACAAAATGTTTTAATTCAAAATCATATTGATGTTGAAAAAGAACGAGGTTTATTATCGCATAAAACATATACTAACTACAGAGAAAATGTGTTAGAGATTGTTAACACATTTATTGACTCAATTGAAAAGTATCGTAAAGACGGGTATAAAATAATCGGATATGGTGCGGCGGCAAAAGGGATGACATTTTTAAATTTTGCAAATATTTCATTAGATTATATTATAGATGATAATCCGATGAAACAGGGTTTATATACACCTGGAAGTAACATACAAATCAAATCTGTTAATTTTCTATCGGAATATAATGAAAATGACCGCATAGTTTTTATACCATTAGCATGGAACTTCTTTAATGAAATAAAAGAACGAATAAAAAAAGTTCGTGACAATGATGGAGATATCTATATAAAATATTTCCCAAAATATAGTGTACAATGATAGTGTTAATTAATGTTAAAATAACAGAACATAGATTAGTTAATAGTTATAAAAACGGTGTTAGACATGATTATCCAACCACAAGTAGGTTTGATGTTTTTAAATACACGTTATCAAGTTATTCTGTGTTTTCAGAGTTAGTTAGTAAATTTGTTTTTTATATTGAAATTTCTAATGAATTCATTCATAGAAAAGGAGAACTTGAAAATTTTATTTATGAGAATTTTCCAAAAGATAAATTAATTCTTAAATGGTATAGAAACAACTATATTAAAGATTGGAGGAATGTTTACGATGAGATATCTGAAATAAATGATGATATTATTTGGTTAGCCTGTAATGATGACCACGTTTTTTTGGATAGTTCTTTAGATGTTTTAAGAGATGGTATTGATATTTTAACAAAAGATTCTGACCCATTATCCGCTATATACTATTCTCATTGGTTAGAAGGAATTAGAATTGCCAATCACTTTAATGGGGAACTTCAAAATGGGGGTAATTTTGTAAAATACAGATGGAGTATTTTTGATGGTATACTTATAATAAAAAAAGAAAGATTTAAAAAATATTGGTTTGAATTTGAGGATGATGGTAGATTATGGTTTAAACCTGACGAATTTTATAATGTTAGAACCCCAATGCCTTCAACATTTTATATTCCGACTAAAGAAATTGTTAGACATTTTGATGGATATGGACATGTTGGTAATTTTGCTAATATTGCACCCCCATTATTAATTCCGTATGGGTTTTTTGAAAAAAATATTAAAATAAAATATGGTTATGACGAAAGATATGAAAATTGTGTGAATATAAATCCAAAGTCAACTAACCTATATTCTATTGATATAAATGGAACAGATTATAAATGGGTGATTAATGACATACCATTATTTTGGAAAAATAAAATAAAAGATATAGATATTAACCCAAATTCAAACGATGAGGAATTAAATATACACAGAAATTTTAATAATTTAAATATGGCAAAATCTTGTAATTATTCATATTTAATTCATTTTAATACTAAACCACCAATAGAATGGTTCAATAAACAATTAATAAAATAAAATGCACATTTCAGACTACCCTTTATGGGTTGAAAAAAGATTTAAGATTATAAATGATGAAGTCTCAAAAATATTTGATGATTTTGATTTTTTTGATGGAAAAACACTTTTAGAACTAGGTGCTTTATATGGTTATTTTGGAAATGAGTTTTATAAAAAAGGCTCAAAAGTAACTGCTTATGAAGGTAGGAAAGAAAATTTAAAAATTTTAAATAAAAGTTATCCAAATATTGAATCAAAATTAGTTGATTGTGATAAATTAAAATTAGATAAAAAATACGATATTATATTACACGCTGGTTTACTTTATCATTTGAAAAACGTAAAAGAAAATTTAATAGAATGTTTAAATTCCTGTAATCTTCTTATATTAGAAACGGAAAATATTAATTCAAATAAAAATGAAATAATCTTTGAATTAGAAAATGCCAGTTCAAGTTGTAATCTATCCTCAATTGAGAATAGCGATGCCACCAATATTGTGTCTAAAACCTCTAGAGAATATCTTGAAACAATTTTTAAGGAAAATAATTTTAATTATAAATTACTTAAAGATAATAATTTAGATATTGGGGTATATAAATACAATTGGGAAGTTGGAGATGACATAAAATCTTATGGATTGAGGTCAATTTATTTAGTTTGGAAAAAAAATTAATATGATAGCATTAATACCTATGATGGGATTTGGTTTAAGGTTTCTGAATGCAGGATATTCTGAATATAAACCATTTGTGAGAATTAATTCAGAACCTTTAATAAAAAAAATAATAAATAAATTAAAAAATAATTTTAATGAAATTTATGTTGTTTGTAATAATGAAACGTCAAAACAATTAAAAAGTATTTTTAGTGACGAAATTAAAATTATTGAATTGAGTTCTCCAACCAAGGGAGCCGCCGAAACTATTTTAAAGGCTTGTGATTTTTTACCTGATGATGAACAAATCGCATGTATTGATTGTGATACGATATTTTCTGACATTTCAATAAAAAAAGCAATAGATAAAGAAGGTAGTTTTATTTTAACATTTTACGATGACGATAAAACTGGTTTATATAGTTATGTTACGGTTAATGAGAATAATGTTGTAACAGAAATTAAGGAAAAAATCGCCATAAGTAATATTGCTAATGCAGGATTCTATGTGTTTGAAAATAAAAAATTAATTGAAATCTCATGTAACAATTTATTATGTTTAGATTCGGAGTTGTACATAAGTATGGCAATTAAAGAGTTAGTTAAAAATAATCATAAATTTGAGATTATTGATATCACTAATGAATTTGATTGTTGCGGAACCCCTCATCAGTTAAAAAATTATTCAAAAACCAATAAATTAAAAAACGAATATACTATTTGTTTTGATATTGATGGTACATTAATTTACGATTTATACACAAATCCAAAGAAAATAGATAAAAATGTAAAGTATTGTAATCAAGCATTCAAAGATGGGCATAAAATAATTTTACACACCGCAAGGGGGATGTTATCAACAAATGCAAATTATGACCTTATTGAACAAAAAAGACCGTATATTGAAAAAGTTTTGTCTGATAATGGGGTGCTATATCATGACTTAATTTTAATGAAACCATATGCCGATTTATATATTGATGATAAAGCAATACCAGCACACAAAGATTTAGAAAAAGAAACAGGATTTTACTTATTTGAAGACCATGACCCAAGAGCTCACAATAAAATAATAGTTGACGGTAATAGAATAATAAAATTAGGTAATTTAGAAGGAGAATCTAATTACTACAATAATATTCCTGAAGAAATAAAAAAATATTTTCCGACCATATATCAATCATCAAAATCAAAAATAGAGATGGAAAAAATAAAAGACCCGACTTTTTCATCTTTATTATTATCTAAAAAACTAACTAAAAATGATATTGACATTTTATTAAAAACAATTAATAAAATACATACAACTAAAACTGAAATATTAGAATTGGATTTATCTTGGGGTTACAAGAATAAAGTTATTGAACGATTTGAAAAAAACGACAGTTTTTATAATTCTTTAAATCTTAGTTTAAACGATTATCTAAAGGATATTGAATCAATATCTCAATATAAGCAAGGAATAATTCATGGGGATTGTGTTTTTACAAATGTTTTTTTAAATAAAGATTTTTGTAAATTTATTGATATTAGAGGGGTTTGGAATGACAAGTTAACAATTCATGGTGATATTTTGTATGATTATGCGAAAATACTACAAAGTTTATATGGGTATGATTATATTTTACATGATGAATTAATTGAAGAAACTTATTTGAAATCACTTAGAGAATATTTTTTAAGTGAATTACAATTAATACATCCTAAAATTAAAATCAACGAATTAGTTATAAAAACAAAATTATTATATATTTCACTACTACCCTTACATAAGGAAAATATAAATAGGTGTATTAATTTTACTAAACATTTAAAAACACTATGAGTAACGATAAAATAAGAATTTGTATTTCGGCATACCTCAACGGCTCAGAAAAAAAAATTAATTCAGCATTTTCCTGTGTATATTCATTATTAGCCCAAACTTACGATAATTATGAAATTTACATACATCATGATGGACCTGTTAATGATAAAACTTTACCTGACCAGTTTAGAAAATTGAGTGATAAAATAGTTTTTATTGACAATTTAGAACATAAGGGGGACTGGGGGTTTCATCATAGACATAAGGTATCAATGATAGAGCCTCACGCAGATTGGGTTTTATATACGAATGAAGATAATTACTATGTTCCTATTTTTTTAGAAAGAATGATTGGAACTGCAAAATTATTTAATACGAAAATGGTTTATTGCGATGTACTACATAGTCATTTTAGTTATACTATATTAAACACTACTATAAATGTAGGAAGGGTTGATATGGGTTCATTTATTTCACATATGGATTTAATTAAAATAACTCCGTGGACCGATTTTGTTTCAGTTGCCGATGGGATTTACGCAACAAAAATTGCCAGTCAAACAAATCCTATAAAAGTAAATGGTGTTTTATTTGTGCATAATTAATATGAAAACTATTTTATCTCATTTTTATAACGAAGAATATTTACTCCCTTGGTGGTTAAATCATCATAAAAAATATTTTGACCACGGAATTATGATTGATTACAATTCTACAGATAATTCAAAAAAAATAATAAAAGAAATTTGCCCTACTTGGGAAATAATTGATAGTGAAAATAAATATTTTGATGCTTTTTTAATTGATAACGAAATTCAAAAAATAGAATCAAAATTACAAGGATGGAGAATCGTATTAAATACAACAGAATTTTTAGTTGGTGATTTTAATTTATTAGAAAAGGAAATAAATGAAGACATACTAATTAGAAGCTATTTAATGGTTGATAATACTGATAATGAATTTATTCAACCCGACAAAGAAAAAAATTTAGTTTTACAAAGATATTATGGTATAGATAATGACCACATTGTTAATTTTAGAAAATTAAGAAGACTTTCTAAAGTAGGGAAACCATATCCAACTGGAAGACATTTTTTAGGTGATTATTCTAATAATTTTATAATTCTATGGTACGGGTTCTCACCTATGACTGATGAATTTTTAAAAAGAAAAATACAAATACAAAAAAACATACCTGAAAGTAATATAAGAATGAGATTAGGTCTTCATCATATAACTAATGTTGATGACCAAATGAATCAATTTCGTGAATGGCAACCCCAAACTAAAAATTTATTAAATTCTTATAATAATTTAATAAAAAATTAAAAAATTAAAAAATGACAGAAAGAAGAAAAAGAGGTTCATCTCAACCACAAAAAGATAAAGAAATTGAGTATAAACCAAATTTAACTAAGAAAGAACAAATACTCCAAATAATCAAGAAAAAAACCAAAGAAAAATTTTTATCTGAAAGTCAAAAAACATATTATGAACTTTTAACAACTAATCAAATAACGATATGTTCTGGTCCTGCAGGTGTTGGTAAAAGTTATATTGCTATGAAGGCGGCAATGGATTTATTATCTGACCCAGCAAATTCATATGAAAAAATTATTATTGTTAGACCTGCGGTTGAAGCAGAAGAAAAATTAGGTTCACTTCCAGGTAATGTGGAGGAAAAACTTGACCCTTACATTTTCCCATCATATTATTTAATGAATAAAATAATCGGAAAAGAAGCGAGAGAAAAACTTAAAGAAATGGAAGTAATTGAGGTATTTGCTCTCGCGTACATGAGAGGTATGAATATTGACAATTCCATATTAGTTTTTGAGGAGGCTCAAAATTCAACCCCAAATCAAATGAAATTATTACTAACAAGAATAGGGTATAATAGTAAATTTTTTATCTCAGGTGACTTAGAACAATTTGATAGACATAGAGATAAAACTCAAACAGGATTGTGGGATGCAATTAAAAGATTTACTAATATGAATGATGTTGGTATCTTTGAGTTTAAGGATTCCGATGTTGTTCGTAATCCTTTAATAACTAAAATATTAAAAAAATACGAAGAATGAGAATTGGTATAGAAATAAATGGTGTTCTTAGAAATACTATAGATAAAATTGAAAAGACATACCAAAAATTTTTGATAGATAAGACTGATGGAATTGAGGAGGAAAATGGGTTTAAGTATGAAATGAATTTACCTGTTACAAGTTTAAAAATACAAGAACATTTTAAATTTGATACGGATAAAGAATTATTTTCTTTTTTATACGAAGAATTTCCCATGGAAATTTTTGGGCATGCTCAGTCTTCAGAATATTCGTCTTTTAATGATTTAAATGATTTTTATATTCAATTAAGAGATTTGCATGACATTTTAGTAGTATCAGATGAAATTGGAAAATCTAAACCCGCTTCTTTATTTTTTTTATCAAAATTTGGATGTTTGGTTGAAAAGGTAAAATTTTATAGTAATTCTACAATAAATTCTATGTGGGATGAAATAGATGTTTTACTTACATCAAATCCTGACTTATTATTAAACTATCCTAATAATAAAATTATTATAAAGTATAATACAGAATATAATAAAGAAATTAAAAGTGAGTTTGAAATAAGTTCAATAAAAGAACTTAAAGATATAATAAACCAAATAACAAAATACTAATGATGTTAAAAATAATGAACGAGCACTATTTCTTGGATTTAGATGAAATAGATAACTACATCCAAATTAAATCAGATTCTCCGTTATTGGCTAGTGGAGAAACAAATGAATATCATATTAGTGTAGTAAAATATGAGACAATAAAATTAATGCTAGAAGTTTTAATGGATGAACATGAAGAAGTTGATGATGTATTAGGTGGGAAAGCGGCTAATCATTTATCAATCCCATTCAAATTAGCCTTTAACACATTAATGAGTAAAAAACTATTAAAATCATTTTAAAATATGGAACAAGAAACAATATTGAAATTAGAACAATCTATTGAGAATTTAAAATCAAAGAAATCAAGGATTTATTTATTCACTCAGGATACCAAAGGGAATCCTAAGGCAGGAATTAGATATACCTATCAGTTAGGTATGGCACTTAAAAATAAAGGATACAATCCTATTATATTACACGAAAAACCTGATTACACGGGTGTCGGACAATGGTTAAGCGAAGACTATATGACTGAGTTACCTCATAGAGCAATTGAAGGTCAAAATTTAGAAATCTCACCTGAGGATTTAATCATAATACCTGAAATATTTGGTTTTGTTATGGAACAGATAAAAGATTTACCTTGTGGTAAAATTGTTTTATGTCAGGCATACGACCATATGATGGAAACACTTAAACCAGGATTTAGTTGGGGTAATTACGGGTTCTTCAAATGTATTACAACTTCTGAATTTCAGAAAGAACACATTTCAACAATTATGAGAAGTATCTCTATTGATGTGTTACCTCCATATCTTCCTGAGTCTTTTGAAAAGTCAAAATATCCTCAAAAGCCGGTTATCGCAGTTCATTCTAGAGACGCAAGAAAAACATTAAATTTTATTAAAACTTTTTATCTAAAATATCCTCAATATAGATGGATAACATTTAGAGATATGAGAGGATTATCAGAATCTGATTTTTCATCATTTTTAAAAGATTGTTTTTTGAGTGTGTGGATAGATGAAACAAGTGGATATGGTACTTTCCCATTAGAATCAATGAAATGTGGAGTTCCTGTAATTGGAAGATTACCTAATTTAGTACCTTCTTGGCTTAATGAAACAAATGGTATTTGGATTTCAGAAGAAAATAAAATTATTGATTTTACTGCAGATTTTATACAAAATTGGTTAGAAGATAATATAAAACCTGAATTGTATGATGATATGGATAAAACGGTAAGTGAGATATACACTGAAAATAATTTTACTGATAAAGTTGATGAATTATTTTCTTGGTATTTGGAATCAAGAGAGCAATCATTTACAGAACAATTAAACAAATTAAAAAATTAATATTAATATGGAAAATAAATTTGATGTATCGGTAATTTTACCTATTAAAACTGCAACCGCAAAAGATTTTAGTGAATATTTTACTAAAGCAATTGAATCGTTGAAATCACAAAAAGCACAAATAAATGAGTTAGTTATTGTTCACACTGATGAAGAAATTCTTGTTAAGTTCTTAGAAGAATTTGATTTTGGTGAATTAACTATTAAAAAACTAGAATGGAAAGATGAACCTAGTTTTGCTAACCAAGTAAATTTTGGAATTGAAAAATCAACATCTAAATGGGTATCTATTTTAGAATTTGATGATGAATATGCATCAATTTGGTTTAATAACGTTAAAAAATACTCTGAGGTTTATAAAGATGTTAATGCATTTTTACCTATAGTCATTGATGTTGACGATAAAGGTGTTTTTGCCGGATTTACAAACGAAGCAACTTTTGCAACTAATTTCGCACAAGAAGTTGGATTTTTAACTAATGATATTTTACATGAATATCAAAACTTTCAAACATCAGGAATGGTGATTAAGAAAGAAACAATAGAAGAATTTGGCGGAATCAAACCAAATTTTAAATTAACATTTGTATATGAATTTTTATTAAGACTGACATTTAATTCTGTAAGAATGATGACTATCCCTAAGATAGGTTATAAACACGTTAATTTAAGAGAAGGTTCTATTTTTTGGAATTATAAAAACGGTTCAGATGTTTTAACTGAAAATGAAGTTAAATTTTGGGTTGAATCCGCTAAGAAAGAATATTTTTTTAAAGACGAAAGAAAACTAAACTATGAACCATCCCTTTAATGGAAGTATTAAATTCAACAACAGGTGTTACGGAAAATGAAGGTATTGATATTAAAAAAAGAGGTAGAAAGGCAAAACAAGAAAATTACTTTGACGTTAGAGAAGAAAATGCTGTTAGGTTATTTTTAGTTGAGTCCTCTGCAGATGAAAGAAACAAAATTTATAATCAATATCTCAGAGACCCATTAGATAAAATGATATCTTCTATTATTAGAAGATATAAATTATATCGTAAAGATATGGATTTCCAAGAAATTCATGTTGATACTCATTCATTTTTAATGACTAAAATAGACAAGTTTAAACCTTCTAAAGAAAAGAAGGCGTATTCTTATTTTGGTACCATATGTAAAAACTATTTAATGGGTCAAATTATTAAAGACCAAAAAGAATTAAATAGAAAAGTATCGTATGAAGATATCTCTTCATCATTAGAAGAAAATATAAAATTCTCATATTCAATTGATATTGATACTGTTGATTCTGAAACAATAATAAATAAGTTTAAGTTAGAATTAAAATTATATATTGACGAACAACCAATGAATGATAATGAAAGAAAACTCGGAATTGCGTTATTAGAGTTATTTGACAATTATGAAACAATATTTATGAGTGCTGACAATAACAAATTTAATAAAAATGTAATTTTGTTATCTTTAAGAGAAATGACTAATTTAACAACAAAAGAAATTAGAAATTCTATGAAAAAATATAAAAAACTATATTCATTCATTTTGGGTAATACGTTAAAATAATTATCAAACCTATATTTATAGTATTATGAGCAGACCAAAGAAAAAAGAAATTAAATTCACTAAAGATTCAATACTTTCGGTATTACAAGAAGTTTATAATGAAATTGTTGAACAAAGAAACACCGCAATAAGAATACAAAATAAGATGTTGGCTATGATGAAGGACTCTGAGGATATGCAAACCATAGGACCTGTCATTAAAGAACAACAAAAAATAATAAATGACTGTGTTGAAAAAAAGTTATCATTATCTAAATTACAATCATCTATATGGGAGAAATCTAACACAGAAAAAGAAGATTTCACTTTGAGTGATTTAGATGATGACTTAGTTCAATCTATTATTAATAGAGATGTTGAAAACGCAGGCCAACAATACAAACTAAGTAAGTAATGTCAATTGATTTATCGGATTCATACAATTTGGTTGAACAAAAAATTAAGGCGAGTAGAACTTACCTTGAAGTAAAAAAAGACGCCAAAAAACTTAAAAAACAAATCAAAGATAATTTAGAAAAAGACAAAAAAAAAGTAACAACAACTGTTGAGAACTTAAAAACCAAAAAAAAAAGATACCAAAGACAAATTAAAACTCAATTAGACGAACTATTATCAATGGTTCAGTTTAATTCAGGGTCAGGTTCTTCAACAATGAGGTATATTAAAAGTAAGTTTATTGAATCTGCCTTACGAATTTCTCCAAAAATATTTGATGTCATCTTAAATGAAGGTATTTCAGCTTTAGGATGTTCTCATCAACAATCTTACGAAACTGCTCAGCCAATATACATTAAGGTTAAAAGTACTGATTTTTTAAACCTGTTAAAAAGAGACCCTACCGAAGATACTTCAGCGGTTGCTTACGAAAAAACGGCACCAACCCCACATTCAATACCTTACAGTATGAATAGAGAAATGTGGGACAGACTACAACATTTAAATGTTCCTGTTGATTATTTTGGTGCCTCAGGACAAAAACTATTTGAAATATCTTACGTACAAACAAATGGTTCTATAACTGGGGATTTTTTTAAGATTGTTTTATCACCAAAAATTAATTCGGTTAATAGTATTTCTAATTTCTTAACAGATTATTATAAATCAATACAAATCATAGATACGAATAATTTATTTCAACATCTTATGGATATGATTTGTGGTTCAATCTCGTTTGAAGCTAATATTGGAACTGGTGAATTAGACGATAAAAATAAATTCTTACTTTTATTACAAAGAATACTTGGATTATGTTTTGATGGTAAAAAAGAAATTGATGTTAGTGGTAATGCTAAAGTCGCGGAATTAGATGGTGTTGACGAATCTTTTTTTGAATTTACCGATATTGACTTAAGGGATATTGACCAATCAACATCTAACATTAAAAACGGAGTTATTGAATTTGAGGATTGTCAAAATGTACTATTACCAGTAGATAATAAAACAATTATTGATGGTTTATTAAAATTTAATTCGGCAACTAAAATTGAGGAGGAGCAAAAAATTGCTGAAAATTTAATAAATTTACTAACAGAAAATAAAAAATGGAAATTATTAATCCCAACATCTGTTGATATTAAACTTACTGCAGATTTAAGTTTTTTAACTAATTTACCTAAAGCAATAATGATGGCGTTAATATCGCCTAAAGTTATTTTACCAATATTAATTATGGCTAAAGCCATAGGACAAACTATTGGTGATTCAATAGAATCTTTAAATGATTTTATTAAAAAATTCAAAAAATATGTAATTAATCTAATGTCAAAAATTGGTGGATTATTTGTAAAAGAATTATTTGATATTATAAAGAAAGATATTAAATCACTTGTAAGTGATATATTATCTGATATTGTAAAAGAAAAAGCGAAAAAGAAATATATAATAATATTAAAATTGGTTGAATTAGTTTTAATTATTGCCAGATTTGTTGATGATTGGAGGAAATGTAAAAGTGTTGTGGATGAAATACTTGCACTACTAAACTTGGCTGCAGGGTCTTTAGGCAATAAAATACCTTCTTACCTTTTAGCTGCGTCTAGATTCTTGGATGGATATTCTAAATCAAGAGCTTTTATTAATGTTATTGATGAACTTCAAAAATTAGGATTACCAACAGGTCCTTTAGAAGATGGTTCGCCAAATTTATGGTTACAAACTATGTTTGCGCAAATAAATGGTAATGAAGATGAAAATACTAATAGAAAAACTCAGGTTTTTGTAGGACCATTAACTATGACACCCGCAGGGATTACATTACCTTCAGGTGATATATTTGGAATGTCTTATTAATATGGATAATAGAGAAAATGTAAATAATGTTATTAAAAATTTAAAGGAGAGTTCAAATAAAGAATTAATTTATTCTTTAGAATATTTGAGTTCTGATTTTGAACAAACTAAGAATGCTATCATTAAATTAACTTATCATTTAGATAAAACAGAGTTATTATATAATAAAATACTAAAGGAATACGAAAAACGAACAAATGGCAATAAATCAATATAATAGGAAGTACATATGGACGGCAGTAGTTAAAGAAAATGAAGACCCTCTTATGCTTAATAGAGTTAGAGTACGTTTTGATTCACCTTTGGACAGTATAAATGTACAATCAATATTAGATTCGGTACCGGATAAATACAACAATAAATCAACAAAAAATGATGATAACACTGATTTACTACCGGAATTTAAATGGTCTAAAATAGACCCTTTTTGTTTTTTACCTTTATTACCTATTTTTATTAAGGTGACTCCTAAAATTGGAGAATCGGTTAATATTTTATGGCCAAATCCTGAATACAAATTTCAAGAACAATATTATGTTATGGGAACTTTCTCATCATCATTAACAATATTTAACGAAAATTCAGAGGCTTCAAGATTATTTGCAACTAGAGATAGAATTCTTGAAACACCTTTATTAAAAAATAAGGAAAATTCAAAATATTTTTTTGAAAGTACTAAAGGCGTTTTTCCTGAACCTGATGATGTTGCTTTAATCGGAAGGGGAACTTGTGACATCATTATTAAGAACAATGATGTCTTACTAAGAGCCGGTAAAAGTACAACAAAACCTGATAATCCATATCAACAAATATCAGTTAAAAAAACGAGAAGCTTTGTTCAATTATCGGATTTTGATGTTAGGATTACTGATTTAGGTACAGAATCTGCAATTAAATTAGATGAGAATATAAAATATGTTAATTCCTTAATTGAATGGAAAATAGTAAATCCCGAAAATCAATACCAACTTTTTTCATTAGTTATCACATTATACGGATTACCTCAAAAACAAGAATACACGACTAAAAATTTAAAAATAGATACTGATGTTTTGGCAATAGACAAATCATTAATATATACAATATCCTTAAATAATTTATCTACAGATACTTTAATTGATACGATTAATACGTTTATTCAACAAGCGAATGATGGTCAAATCAATATACCTACGTTTCCTATCATTGATTTAAGTAATCAATTTCCATTAGTTTTTAGACCTGATAGTTCAACCTATAAATGGGTTAAAGTAAGTACTTCTACTGGTACATCAGAATATCTCAAAGTAAAAGAAGTAAAAGAAAAAATTAAATTTAAAACAGAGGGAGATGGTGGATTTGGATTAATTTTTGATAAAAACACACCAGGACAACAACCCTTAATTAGAACAAAAGAACTTAAAAAAATTGATTATCAGTTATTATCTACGACTTATAATATTATGGGTGCCGATAAATTATTAATGTTGTCTCACGAATCTAAAATACCTAGTAAACAAGCAATTAACTTAGATAGTACAACTGTAGGTGGTATTGACCAAGATTATATTGTTAGAAATATATTACCAAATACGGACCCTATGGTTAGGGGTGACGAATTAATGAAATTTTTAAATTTAATTGTTCAATTTTTAATTGCCCATACACATCCATTAGCACCGACACCGCCGGTTCCTGTTGGTGGGGGAGTGAAAGTGGATGATTTATTACAACAACTTCAAAACGCATCTAACACAATTCTTAATCAATATATTAGAATTAACTAATTATAGATATTTATTGTTAAACGCAATTAATGTCAACTCACAGGTCATATTTTAGTAAAAACAATACGTTAGTTTCTAACACATTAGCCAATACGGGTAGAAATCCAATAACTGATTTATATTTTGGTAGTAATGATATGTCTATATCCCCAACAGGATTTAGCCGATTTTTATTCAATATAGATTTATCAGAATTGCTTGAAAAAATTTCATCAGGAATAATAACAACAGAATGTACAAATACTTTAACTCATACATTAACAATGTCAAATACAATTCGTTTTGATGCGGATTTATTAAACTCACTGAATTCCGATAGTAGAAGGAGAGCGAGTTCATTTGATTTAATTTTATTCAGAATCCCTTTAACTTCAGGAGATACGGGAACTGTACAAGATTGGGACGAGGGAGTTGGTTATGATTATTCAAGTGACCAATTAAATGCCTATAACGGAGAATTAATCGCCAAAAAATTAATAGGTGATAAATCCTATTCTGACAGACCCTCAAATTGGTTTCAAAGAAATAATTTAACTCATTGGTCTGAATATGGTGTATATTCAAATACTAATAGTTCTATATCAGGAGTGAATTACGACCAATTAGTTATTGTTGATTCGCAACATTTTGATAGAGGTGATGAAGATATTAATTTTGACATGACTAATGAAATAAATGGTATCTTAAACGGAACTATTACCAATGTTTCAGGATGGGGGATAGCATACAGGCCAGAGTTTGAAACTATTACAGGTTTAACTAATAACTATTGTGTGTCATTCTTTAGTAGATTTACCCAAACATTTTACGAACCTTATTTATTATCAACATATAATGATTTAGTTCAAGATGATAGAAATTTATTTGTTGAAAACAAAGCAAATAAACTTTATTTGTATGTTTATATTGACGGAAACTTAACAACATTGGATGTAAATCCAACTGTATCTATTTTAGACCCCAATGGTGACCTAATACCCACTTTAACAGGACTTAGGTCATGTCCAAGAACAAAAGGTGTTTATGAGGTTGAAATACCCCCTATAATTGGTTATAAAACTCCATGTGTCTTTAATGATGTTTGGGGTGACATACAATATGATGGTAATACCTTATCTGACATAGAAAATGAATTTGTTTTACAACCATATAAGAATAGAATTATAATAGGTTCACAATCAAGAGAACCTGAAATATACGGATTTGATTTTTATGGTATTAAACAAGATGAAAAAATACTTAATACTGATTTAAGAAAAATTGGTGTGGTAATTAAAAAGGCTTATACCACAAAACAATTATTACAAAACGTAGATGCTTATTATAGAATATATGTTAGAGAGGGAAATACGGAAGTTCAGGTTCAAAGTTGGGAAAAACTAAATAGAGCAACAAACGAATATTATTTTATGTTTGATACAAAAGATAAATTACCAAATGAATATTATATAGATATTAAAGTTAATACTTCAGGGGAAGTTGATACTTATAAAAGAACAATAAAATTCCAAATAGTTAATAAAAAATAAAATGAAAATTGTAAAACTAACTGAATCAGATATTCAGAAATTAATTAAAAAAGTTTTATCTGAACAAGAAAATGAAAGATATATGTTCTTTAGTAATTTAGAACAGATTAAAAGACAATGTGATTTGTTATTAGAATTGGATGAAGACAAAATTGAAGAAATTCTTGAAAATGGTCATGATTGGGCTCAAGACCACATAGCGACTGCTAAAGAATCTATTGACCAAGTATTTGATTTCTTAATGAATGAAACTAAGCACGAGGATAATAATCAACCTGATATGGATATGATGTCAGAAGGTCGTAAAAAAACAGGTACTAAATTATGTGCTCGTGGTAAAGCAGCCGCAAAATCTAAGTATAAAGTCTACCCATCTGCTTATGGAAATGGTTACGGAGTCCAAGTTTGTAAAGGAAAAATGCCAGGAATAGACGGGAAAAAAAGATGTTCCCCACCTTATTGTTAATAATTAAAAACCCCTCAAAAAAGGGGTTTTAAATTAACGTTTAATAATGTCAGTGATTTGAATTTCAATTACATTAGTGTTAATGTTGTTAGTTTCTCTAATTTTTCTTTCAGCCTCGTAGGATGAGTTACTTTCCATAATAAGAGTTGTTGCTTGTCTGGATTTACTACCCCCTTCAAATACTAAAGTGTAATTAACTTGATAATGATTTCCCATAATTAGTCAATTCCAACGACTTCCAAGTCAAAGATTAATTTTTTTCCAGCTAAAGGATGATTACCGTCAAGAACGACAACATCTTCTTTAATTTCAAGAACTTTAACATTAACAGGACCTTGAGGAGAATTCCCTTGTAACATTTGACCCACTTGAACATCGGGTGGAACATTAGTTGATGGGATTTCAATAATCATTTCAGGATTATGGTCGCCATAAGCTTCAGTCGGTTCAATCTCTATTGTTTTTTTGTCACCCTCTAACATGTCAATTAAACCATTTTCAAATCCTTTAATTAATTGATTTTGACCCAACGTTACTTTTAATGGAGTTCTTCCTTCAATTAAAGACGAATCAAAAATAGTTCCATCTTCCAATTTTCCAGTGTAATTTACATTTACGGTATCACCGTTTTTAATTTTTTTCATAATATTTATTTTAACAAGTATAAGTTAATTATTTTTAATAATCAACTTTATTTTATTCCAAAAATATTTTTATATTTGCATCATGAAAGACGTAATTAACCCTAAAAACATTTTATACCGATATTATCTCCACTTAAAAAACAAGTTTAACCCCCCAAGAGAAATTAGCGAAGAGGAAAAATTTTGTCATGATATATGTATTAAATTAATCAATAATCCAAATTCAAAGTTAACAATAGCGCCTTTATCAAACAAGAGATATATAAAAAATGACGATAGCAGTATGTTTATTGTCATTTCAAACGGTACTATTATGTTGATAAATCACGTATATAGTTATAGTATTTATTGTGAATTTGATGAGCATTATCAAGAACTACTAAAAATGTTTGATAATGAGGTTGAGAAAAAAAGATTACAATTAGAAGTTGAGATAAAATCAAATATTCAACATTCTCTAAAAAAAATATTGGAAAGTTTATCTTGAGAGATACTCTTTAATAACACTTAAAATGTTATCTCTTACTGACTCTTTTTTTGGTTCGTAATGAGTCATTTTTGGTGTGTTACCTGTCCCTGATTTACTATGGGTTTTTTCAGCCTTTCTTTTTTGCTGACAAGCACTTCTTTTTTGTGAATCAGTCATTTTTGATGCAACTCCAGCTGCTCTGCATTTAGGATACCCTTTGTCAGATGCATCAGGTCTACCACATGGGGGGTGACCACCACCTTCTTTATGACGACAAATATTAACCCAAGGACCTTTTGGTTGTTTACTACCTTTTGGTTTCTTTTTTGTTCCAAACCAAACGGCTAAATCTTCTTTAACTATTTTATTAAACGGACCTACAGGGGTTCCAGGACCATTACCACCATTTAAATTATTCCCATCGTCATCACTATTTTCAGGATGTTTTTTTTGATACTTTTCAATCTTACGAGCATTAGATTCCATTTTTTTTGCGGTTTTTTTTGAAACGTCTAAAGAACCATCATAACTATCATACGCTAATTGAGCATCATCATATTTTGAAACTTGAATATTAAATGGGTCTAAATTTGTTTTATCCCATAATCTTGTTCCGGGACTTAAAGGAATTTTAAAAGAACCTGAACCATTTGTTCCTGTGGCTTCAGTTAACAATTTGTCCTCTTTATACCATTCTAATAACTCTCTATTTAATTTTTTAATGGACATTAAGTGAAAAATTTTTTATAATTATAAATATCACTAAAAAAATAAATAATATGCCAAAAGAAAAAGAAGTTAAAACAGAAGAACCTATAGTTGAAGAAAATAAAATGGAAGAACCAAATCTTGGAGAACCAATCGGTGTCTTGTTTGATACAATGAATTATTATAAAAATGAAGATTTAGATAGATTCATATCTAATCTTAATCAAGAACAAGCGTTATATTGTATACTACAAGCGTGTCAATCAGCATTCAAAAGAAATGCTTATAATATAACTGAAACAGAATTATTATCAAAAGCTATTAGAGTCGTTTCCACACCAACTAATTAAAAAAAAAGGAGACAATTTCTTGTCTCCTTTCGTATTTTCATTAAAGAATGATTATCTCAATTCTTGTAAGTCAAATGTTCTAACACCATCAACTGTGATTTTACCATAGAAACGGTTATTAACCATTTTCTTAGCGTATCTCGTCATAATACCCTTAATTGGAGTAAAGTTGAACGGATTGTACATAGTTGGAGTTAATTGTAAAGGTACATACGGTGCGTAGATGTAACCAGTATCTAACAATGAAGTTCCTTTGTGTCCAATCAAAACTGTGTTTGCTGGGAAGTAAGGGTCACGATATACTTGGTAACGTCCTGCAAGAGTACCTACTCTTTCAATACCCATGTTGTATTGGTCTTGCTCAGGTGCTGCGTTTGATACGTGGAAATATTCCAAGTCATCAAAAATTGCACTGATTTCAGAAGAAACAACTATCCAGTTTGCACCACCTCTCAAAGTTGATTTGTGGATTTGAGCAGAAAGTTGATTAATTGCAGTAATCAAAGTTTGATTCCAATCTTTTTGAGTATAAGAAGTTGTTTGAGATAATCTCTTCCAACCATTGTAGTCCCAACGAATTGTCCATGCGGCACCTTTACGTAAATCACGTAAGATTTCACGGTCAATTTCAGCAGCAACTTGTTCAGACAATAGAGCCGTCAATTCTGCTTCAGCATCAATGTTGTGGAAAGCCGCAACGTCTTGAGCTAATTCAGGTGACCATTGTGCTCTTAATTTTCTTTCAGTTACAGAAACTGTTACTGATTCAAGGTCAAAAGAAACTTCACCAATTTTATCTTCAAATTCCAATTCTTCATAACGTCTGAAAACAGCTACGAAAGAAGTTGCAGAAGATGCAGATACTACTGTAGTACCTGTGTAACCATCTAATGAATCTGCTCCACAAGTTGCACATACTGGACACTGTAAATCAACTTCCAAAATGATACAACCATCTTGAGAACAAATACTGTCATAAGAACCACCATTACCATTTGGCCATGTAGTTGGAGTTGCAGTGTAAGTAGGACTCACAATACCTTTACCATATTGTTGAGTAACAACTCTGAACGGTAAAGCGGCTGCAGTTGTATCAACACAACCAGCAGAAACCGATAAACCAGCTCCCGCAACAATATGTAAATCAGATAAGAAAGTTTCAGTATCAATTTCAGAACCATCAGGTCCCATTAATTTACCAACACCGTTATCATAGAAACCACACATTTTGATAATCATTTTTCTTTGATTTCCTGTGATTGAGTTATTTTCAACTAAACCACCATTTAACCAAGATACCACAGTCGTAGTTGCGGTAATCGCTGACCATTGTCCTTTAGAATAGTCAAATAAACCTGCAGGATTCAATGTAGGTTCAGAACCTTCATAGAACAAATCATAAAGATTTTTAGCGTAAGCTCCTGTTGATGTACCGTATCCCGCATTTTGATTACCAGGGTAGTTACCCGGTGAACCGATTGGCGCGTAGTGTGTACCTGATTGGTTTGCTGAACCGCCAGTGTAACCTTGAATTTTAGGTACAAAGTAGAACAATTTACCGATTGGTAAGTTCATAGCTTGTACAGAAACGATATCGTTTGCCAAAAGTTTAGAGAATACTCTTCTCACAATTGGAAATACAACTGTTTCAAAAGAACCTGAAGAATCTGTTGCAGATGCTTCGTTGATTAAGAATGATGCTTGGTTTTCATATAACTGTGCAACGTTCTCTTTAAGGTGACCTTTAAGACCCTCAAGGAATCCTAATTTGTCCCATTTGCTGATAGTGTCTTCTTTGATAACTTTAAGGTGCTTAAGACCAATGTTACCAACAAGACCGCTTTCTAATAATGCTCCCATTTTAAATTTTATTTAATTTTTTTTTAGTTTATTTTATGATGTTCATTTTTGACATCAAATCTTTCATTCTCATAAATTGAGGGTTTTCGTAAGTTTTTGACTCAATTAAATTAGCCGCAGAACCTGATGATGGAGTCTTATCAATTTTTTCTTGAATTGACTCTTTCATTAGTTTACCACCACCTTGAGATGAAAGTTCATCTTTAACAATTTTATAAAGAGATTTTGACTCTTTTAAAGATTCAACAGAATCAAATCTTCTTAAGATATTGATTTTTTCATGTTTGGTAGTTGAATGTTCAGTAAATAATCTTGTAGCGTAAGCCAAATTAGAATTAAAAACCGCAACTTCGTTAAGTTTACTTCTAAAAACGTTAAGCGCTTTTCTGTACTCTTCATTTTTTTCTCTAAGTAATTTAACTTCTCTTTCAACAGATTCTAAATTCAAATGTCTTGGAGCCGCTTTTGGTTTAGGTAATCCAGGTTTTCCAAATCTTCTTCCAGCACCTAAGGTTCTAGCAGCTTCTTTGGTTTCGGTTTTTTTAACAATTTTATTTGTACCGCCCATGTTCTCACCTTTTTTAAATTCAAATTTTGGTTTACCCATTCCAACACCTTTTGTCCCTTGTTTCATGGTTTCTTTGAAACCACCTTTGGTTTTTTTGTATTGGAATTTTGCTTTACCAATTCCCTTACCTTTAGGTTTAAATCCTTCTTCTAATGATTCGTCATCTTCTTCAGATTCTTCATCCATTTCCATAGATTGGTCTTCTTCAGATTCTTCATCCATTTCCATAGATTGGTCTTCTTCAGATTCTTCATCCATTTCAATTTCATACATAATACCTTCTTCATCTTCTTCAGATTCGTCATTCATACCATGAATTGGAGAAATTTCTTCCCATCCCTCCTCATCTTCTTCATCATCCATGCCAGTCATTCCACCCATTTTAGACATACCGAATTCGTCGTCTTCCATTTCATCCTCAAATTGCTCACCTAAAGAAATTTTGTAATGAGAATCATCATTAGTATCCTGTAAATCAACAGTGTTACCGTCTTTTTTAACGATAATACCATCTTCTTCACCCATACCTTTGAATACCTTTAAAATTTCTTCGTCAGAAGCATTTGTTAAATCAACAGGTTCTTCGTCTTCGTCATCCATTGTCATGTCCATGTCTTCAGTTTCATCATCTTCCATGTCATCCATGTCGTCAGTTTCATCGTCTTCCATGTCATCTTCTGTGTCAGTCATGTCGTCAGTTTCAGTGTCGGTTTCATCTTCAGAATCATCTGTCATATCAACTTCCATGTCATCATCTTGTTCAGACATTTCAGTATCCATACTCATTGATTCGTCTTCTTCAGCCTCTTTAAGGGACTCTTTTACTAATTCTCCGATTTCTTCTCTCATGGTTGAGTGAAGTATTCCTTTTGCATTTTCAGAAATCACATTTTCCAAACTTCTCATTTGGAGTAATGTTTCTTCTACTAGTGATTTTTTTTCTGCCATTTTTAGTATAATTTACTATATAAATATTTCTATTTATACAAAAAGTTTATTATAGGAGTGTTTTACCCCCATTTATTTTAGAATTGCGGTTTATTACCACAATAAATATTACCATATACGAAAAAAGGAGACATATTGTCTCCTTTTATTTTTTAATTTAATTACTTACCCTTCTAAAACCTCATCAATTTTACTTTCAGATACAGAAGTAATTCTCCAATCTTGTGAAAAAGTCTCGTATCGTTTAGTCACTTTTGCTTCAACATCAGTTACTGAAAACCCACGAACTAACTTTTCTTCTCTAATTTTTTTAATTTTTCCTGACTCAGGGTCTGGTAAATCATACATAATTTTTGCAACAAAATACTTTTCATCCATTTCCATAATTTATTTATTTTCCCAAATAATCGGATAATTTTCTCATTAAGTCAAGTGATTTGTTTCCTTCACCAGGTTTTGACCCTAATACCCTTTCTCTTTTCATTTTGTTTTCCTCATCAAGATTCTCTTCATAATTATTTCTATCTTCAGGATTTAAGAAAAGATATGCGCCAGGTGTAGATGGTGATGATACCAAGTCAAAACAAATTAACTCAAAATCATCTTGAACTTCATTTTGTTCTCCTTTCTTTGCCAATGAACCAACACCTCTTGAAGATATACCTAACGTAACACCTTGTCTTAAGTAGTTGGCGGCCATATCCCCCTTACAAGAAATGATACCTCTTTCGTGGAATCCTGGTGATGTTAATAATTTTAACTTACCCATTAAAATATTACCTTCCCACCATACTTCGGTTATCAGATGAGATACTCTATCCAAGTCAATCAATGATGATTCGGGGTGATTAAGTTCTGATAATGAAGTTCCTTTAGAGATTGCGGTTTTATAATTTTCGGCTTCTCTTTTTAATATTTTTTCAGGATAAATTCTTCCGTTTCTATTTGGAGTATTGTATTTTTGTAGCACAGCATAAAACTCAAATGGTTTGGAGTAATCTAACATATTTTTAGATTCTTTAATTATTTGAGCATTATGTTTATCTGTTGGTGATATATAACCTGCGTCATATTCTACCAATATACCTTTACCAATTTCATTTGGTGCTAATATTTTCATATTATTATTTTATAATAAATATGTTGTTTAAGGTATATTTCATTATTTGATAGAAATAGTTTCTTTTTTAGTTAAACTAAATGAATAAGAATCGTTCTTTTTGAAGTTTTTATTTATGATTCCGTCTGTAATTTTTTTGATTTCATTCTTAAGTAATAAAGACTTAAAATCTTCGTTTTGGTTTTTTAAGTAAAAAAAACATTCTAAATTTAGAAATGATTTTTTATTTAATTGAATTCCGCTTGACCTTAAATCTAAATCAACAATAAATTTATCATTAAAAATGTTTGTATTTAGGTAGTCTAAAATTGCGTGTTTGATTTGTCTTGATAAATTGTTAACTGACCTTTGTGGTGATTCTATTTCTTTTTTAGGTTCAGCCCAAGTTTGAATGTTGAGGTAAATTGATTTTAATGTTCTTGAATCTACTGTTCCATAGTTCACTTTATAAGAACGATAACCCGTTAGTTTCGTACTTTTTCCTTTCTTCATGTTTTTCCATTATGTGTAGTTTATTTTTTATAAAAATACACAATAAAATTAACCATGTCAAAGAATTTTACTATTTTTAATGATATTTGTAATATATGATAATAGTAAATTTAGATAACAAAACGCCAATTGATAAGGCACTTAAAATGTTAAAAAATAAGGTAATAAAAACAAAACAAAACGACATCCTAAGAGGAAAAAAAGAATACACTAAAAAATCCGTAGTGTTAAGAACCCAAAAGAAAAAGGCTATTTACCAACAAAAAATTACAAGTTCTCGTTAAGAGTTTTTAATTTTATCAGTGATATTGAATCTATAGTATCATTTTTAATTTTAGAAATTGTTTCGGTAATTCTTTCTTTAGTTTCTGTATCAGATTCATTTAACATATTCTCCAATTTTTCAATAATAAGTTCACTTAAAACTTCATATCTTTTAGATATTTCATTTTTAGGTAATGTTAAATATTTTTTAACCTGATTTAGTTCAGATTCATTTAAGTCAGTTAAATAATTTTTTAAGTTTTCGTTAGCGACCTCAACAATTTTTTCTAAAGGAATATTAATTAGTTCAGTAGTGGATTCTTTAGTTGTTAAATTTGAAATAATCTTATTTTTACTTTCTATAATATTCTCAATAACTAACGTACTCTTATTAAAGATAGTATCAATATCTTTATATTGATTTTCACATTTAGTTCCACTAACCCAAGATTCTAACAATGATATAGATTTTTTAGAAAACTTAATTCTATTGAAAATGTCTATGCACTCGTTAACATAATCCTCAGCAAATTTCTTATCAAATCCTTTAGATTTGGAAATTTCATTGTATATGTGATATGCCCTACTAATACCATCGTTCTTTAAAACAACATCTCTAAAGGTCTTAATTTCTTTATTAAAGCTATTCTTTGAATAAGATTCGGTTAATTTTTTTTCTATTTTTGATTTTAATATTCCAAATTCCATGATATTATAATTTACAATAAATATTAGTCATTTAGGAGTTTATTCAATTGCTCCTCCATTTCACCTAAATAATTTTTAGCTCTAGACAAATCAATTATTTCGTTGTCCATTAACATATCGTCATTTTCTAATAAAATGTTATAATTACTATCTTTTCTTGATTCAGGTGTTACTTCACCTTCTGGTGGTGCCCCTTCTCCTCCAAGTGGTGGTGCTCCTCCTTCTTCTCCTCCTCCAGGTGGTGGTGCTCCTAAACCACCCAATCCACCGGGTTCAGGTGCGGTTTCTTCACCTCCTCCAGCTGGTGGAGCAGCACCTGCGGTAGTACCTGAAGATGAACCGTATAGTTTGTCAATATTATCAAAAATACCTGTTTTAATAATAACTGTTGCTGTATTTTCAAGTTCAGTGGCAACTGCTTTCTCAATTCTTTGTTGTTGTATATCAAGTTTAATTTCTTCATCTGACATACCCAATATATGTTTTTTAGCCCATGAATGAGATACAGGTGCAATTCCTTCTACTTTGGTTGTTGCGTCTTTGTATAGTAAAACTTTTTCTTTCCAAACATCAACTTTTAACAAGTCGGCTTGAGTTGATGGGTTTGTTAACGATAAGGTAAAGTTGGATAATTCATCTTCAAATCCAAGTAAAAACAAATGTATAATAGCGATTTTATTCATTTCGGCTAACATACTTTTTTGTATTCTATTAATAGTTCTTGCAAAACGAATATCTTGTAATGATAAATTTTTACCGTCTCCCGCAACTTCTTCAAATCCTAAAAACGCTTTTGGTACTCTCAAAGCTGTCAACAGTTTCTTTTGGATATATTCAATATCTGCAATTTCAGATAGGTTTTGAGCTCCTGGTAATGTTGTAATAGGGTCAGGTGCTGATGCGTCTCTAACAGGTATGAAATAATCTTGGTCTACAGCCATTTGATTAAATCTCAAATCCACATTACCTGTCTTATTGTCAACAACTTGGTCACGTTTGAATTTATTTGCAACACGTTGTACGTATGCTTCAACATCTTTATCATCCATATTACCAACAAATACCTTAAACATTCTTCTTTCAGGTGCTCTTGATGTACGATAAATTAACATGGCATCTTCAGATAACAAAAGTTGTTTCCAAATACGCCTAGCCTTTTCTAACATTGAAGTACCATAAGGAAGTTTTCTATCGTCACCCAATAATCTGAAGTGAGCAATTTCCCAAGTGTTAAATTCTAAATCTCTATTTTTCCAATTAAATCTTAATGTTTTTTGTTCCGATTCGTTGTTATCCAAGTTAGATTTACCTTTCATACCTTTTTCAACTCTTTCAATCTCAATGTTAGGTAATTGCAAACAACCCACAATCCCTTTTTCGGGGTCAAGTTTTAAGTAAACAAAATTATCTCCGTATTTACAAACATTTCTAGTCCACATCACCAAGTTAGTATTGATATCTAATGCGTTGTTAAATAAATCCGCTAATACTGATTTAATACGTTTTGATTCTGAATATATTTGTAAGATAAACCCATTCTGATTTACGGTTGTAGATTCTTCCGCATAAATGTCTAATGCTGCGGAAATTTCTGGTGTATACTCCATAGATTCATAATCATAATAGGATGCTAATCTTGTTGGTTCAAAATAAACACCTTGAGTATACAGATTATTTTCTATTTTTGTCCACTGTTGAGCAAGATATACGGTTTGTTGTGCTTGTAATTTTTGTTTTTCAAACTCTTGCTTATTTGTAGTTTTAAGTAATTCTTTTTTATCATATCTGAACGTAGGATAGTCCTGATTTAATAAAGAATTTGGACCAAAGGTTTGTGATAACCTTTGCCATATTGTTAAATTTTGGCCATTTTGATTATTTTGAGTATTCTGTTCCATCTATTAAATTTAATCTATTTGTTTTTTTTATAAATACTATCTTCTTGAACCAAATAACCAACCATATGTTTCATAATCTTTCCTAGACGGTTCATTGTCAAATCTTTGATTTCCCATCATTGGGCCTGATGGTAATACGGGGTTAAACGATACCGCTTTACTTGTTTCTTCATTAATATTTACTTGCCATGAGTTTAACATTGCTTTGGTTTGGTCTGTTGCCTTAGTTAATTGACTAAATGAACTTTCACCAACGTATGTCGCCATAGAGATTCCCATTATCAAATCATCATGATGTCCTTTTTGGTGGTCAGGTCTACCATTGATATAGATAAAAGTATTCATCTCGTTAAATAACCTATGACTATACATCCTAAATCCGTGTCTTAACGCCTCCTCAAATGATGCAATTATTTGAACCCTCTTATTATTAAAGTTAATTCCTGGTATTTTTTCTAAAGCTTTGGGGTTATATTTCCACGGATTTGCCATATCAACTCCATCAATGTATAGATTTTTATATCCCATTTCCTGTAGTTTTCTTGCACTTGCAACACCCATACCTCCTGTAATATCAATAACAATATATGCGTTGTACATCAAACCCCACTTATAGGCAACTTCTGCAGCTACGTCAGGAGGTATTTTACCCACGTATTCTAACACTTGTTCTCTTTCATCAAAGTCTATTATCACTAATGAGGTAAAGTCCTCAGAATCACCTCTGGATACGTCCATACCCATAATATACTTGTGACCTGAAACAGGTTCCTTCCAAATCCACAAACAATTACTCATTAATTTATTTTCGGGTTCTTTTAACATATTTTGGAAGATACCTTGTAATTGTTTTGAATCAAAAACGTTATCACCCGAACCCAAGAAATTACACTCCAACTCTTGAGATATTTTTCTCTTATCAAATTTTAATTTCTTAACCATCCCTTCAAACCAACTTGATGTTGGTTTATACCCATCAGCAATTTTTTTCTTTATCTCCTCAAAATTCCTATCCTTAAAATCAACACCTTCAAAATCAATTATTTCAGGTTCTTTATAATCGTTTCTATTTAAGAAATAATGTACTAAATCATCTATTTTAACCAACTTCAAGTCTTTGGTATATCTTGGGTCTTTATACCAAAACATTTCAGATATCTTAAACTCATTCATTGACCTCAATGCTTGGTCATAGATTTCATAATAAATCGGGTCAAATCCATTTGGTGTTGATATAACAATAACCTTACCACCCGTAGATAGTGATGCCATACAAGCCGCCCAAAAATCACCATCAGCCTCAATATACGCCGCCTCATCAAATATCAGTATTGTTGGAGTATAACCACGAAGAGCATCTTTTGATGTTGCAACCGCTTTAACCTCACATCCGTTGTTTAATTTATAATGTCTTTGAGAATCTTTTTCTTTAGAAAAATCAATACCTGTCCATTTCGGCCATTGAGAGGTAAAAGCTCTAACCTTATTCGCCATTTCAATCGCAGTATCCAACTTATTTGCAATAATCAAAATCTTTTCAGGTTTCTTTTTAGATGCAAACGCTAATCTTTTTGATGCCCATGCAGCGGTAACAGTTGTTACACCCGCCTGTCTATATTTTAATGCAATGTTTTCATTATGTGTCTCATAATCCTCAAGTAATGAAATTTGGTCAGGAAATAACTCTAATGGGACATACTGAGACGCAGTATTATCGTATGTCTGTAGGTATGTTTTAAGAGCATAAGGAGTGTTCTTAACACACTTTGTATATTCTAAAATTAATTGTTCTTTTGATAAACTCATATACTATAAATACTAAACCCCTCACATTTATTCAACGGAGGGGTTTTTATTATTTATAATTCGTTTATTTAGGTCTACTAATTCCTAATCCACCTAATAAATCGCCTAATCCATCATCATCCTCGTCATCACCTCCGTCATCATCGTCCTCATCACCCATTGCCTGATTATATTCATCACTTCTTAAATCAGCAACAATGTCATCAACCATTTTTTTAATGTACTTACTACCTTCAGGACTACCTGATAAAATCTTTTTAGATAAACTTAAAAATTCATCGGCAGTTAACATTGCAAATCTTGAAATAAGATAGTTCTGTATCATTTTTTGGTCTTCCTCAAATAACTCATCAGGGAATGACGCTAAAAATTTCTCCCAAAAAATTGGTCCTAATCTTAAATCCCAAACTTCTGCAGGTAATGTATCTTCAGAACCTCTAACCATTTCAGCTTGTTTTGGGTCATCAGGTAAACCATGAGAACCTAAAATATCGTAAACACCTTTAAGTAATTCATGAACTAAGATTGGAAAACTTGAACCTTTAGCTCTTACAGTAGGAGGGTCAGTTTCTAAATCAACTTCTTCTTGACCTGCTTGACCTGCACCACTACCAGCAGCACTCATAACCATGTCTTCAGGATACATCCAATATAGATAATCCAAAATAGCCATTGATAGTCCATACCAATTCATTAATTGGGGATTAATTCTTTCTATTTCAGTTCTCACTAATTCAAACATGTAGTGTCCTTTTTTAGACGCTCCCTGTATTAAAGAGTTCATAAATCTTCTTTTCGCTTTCTCCATGTCAAACTTCTCAAAAGCATCTTCAAAGGCTTCTAATTCCTCGGCATGTTCACCAAATGCATCTTCAATTTCTTCATCAGAAAATTCCTCAGATTGTCCTTGCATATCTTCAGCGGCTTGTATTGCACCCATAGGAACTAAACTAGCTTCAAAGTTAATTTTACCTTCAGGTATGCCCATTTCTTTTTTTACTAAGTCAACGGCAAGATTCTCTAAATATTGTTTGTTTCTTTGTTCTACCTGACCAATATTACCCATTAAACCCATAGCAGTTCTCATTAAATTCATGAAAGCGTTAGGGTGGTTTAATTGGTCTCTTGAACCCGCATATCTTGCAAACTTATCTACAACATCCTTAAATCTTTTAGAAGCAACAATTTGGTCAAAACTTTTTTCACCTTCAGGCATTGCCGGATGTTTAGAATAAGGAGTTTCTCCTCTTTCTAATTTTCTTTGTATACTTGGGTCCATCCTTTCAGGATAATCACCGTAATCAATTTGTTCTTTAATTCTTTTACTTTTCATTATTTTTTGAATTTGATTCCTAAATTATTAAATGTTAACCAACTTGGTATTTTTTTCTTAGCTTTTGGATTTGGTTGTTTGTGTGGTTCAGGCTTAAAGGGGTCTTTGGTTTTTGGTTTTGGTGGTGTTTTAGTACCTGGATTAACCTTTGGTTCTTTAACAGGTGCATCCATTACTGCCTCTTTAGTTTCTTTTTTTGCCTTTGGATTTGGTTGTTTGTGCGGTTCTGGTTTAAACGGGTCTTTGGTTTTTGGTTTTGGTGGAGTTTTAGTACCTGGGTCTTTTACAGGTGCTTCTTTCTCTTTAGTACCACTTTCACTAACCATTTTTTTACCTAATAAATTCATAAGTTCTCCTTTTGTCATTTTTGGATTAAGATGTTTCTCCACCAAAGATAAGATTTTATTTTCTAAAATCACATCAAAAGGATTTTTATTTTCTTGCATAGATTTTTTAACAGCTCTTACGCATCTTTCAAACTTACGACTTTTTTTAGGACCAACTTGAGAATGACATATTGCCCAAGGATTTGATTTTTTATTATCTTCTTTTCCTTCTTCTTCTTTTCCTGAAACTAAAGGTTTTTTAATAACAACATTATTTGCATTATCCATACTAACATCCACATTTCCTGCATTATATCCTTGAGTTTTAGCCACAGTAGAACTCATTTTAACTTGTTGTTGTGCAGGTAATGTAGTAATTGAGACTCCTCCGGCTTGTTCCTTAGTTTCAGTTTTTTTGTGTTTACACTTACAGTTTGTCATACCACATTTTGGACAAACATCTTTTTTACCCTCAACTAAGTTTCTGTGTAATTTGCTTATATCTGACTCGCTTAAGGTCATCAATGTTTTTGGGGTAAACCCAAACTTAACTAAATCTGCGTATTTGTTAGTTTTCATATACTACTTTTTTTTCAAACTCAAGAACGACATCTCGTTCATATAATTTATCTTTAACTGACTTTTCAGTCTCTCCAAATCTAAATACTAATCTTTTTGTTATTGTGAAATCAATGTCCTCATTTTCTTTTTCCCAAGACAATGATATCACATCATCCATACTATCCGTAAAACTAAAAAAATCGGAATTTTGAATCAAATCAAACTCAATTGACGTGTCTTTCAATACTCCGACTTTCTTTATAAATTCTAAACTTGGTGGTTTTGGATAACCATTAGCGGGCTTCGCGTCCCACGTATCATCCCAAACATTTTTTATTTCATCGGAAAATATAAATTCATACATGTTATCTCCTTTATAGTTTGGTCCTAAACCATTAACATAAATTAAATAACTCATATGATATCTCCCGTAGTTGAAACTTTATACTGTTTATTTCCAAGTTCAAATACTAAATTCTTTTTATTTGTTTTACCAACAAATTTAGCACTTTGGTTTTCTTTTAAAAATTTTCTAGAACTAATTTCTTGAATAACATTTTCAGAAAGTCGTGAAATTTCTTTTGTGATTTCTTTTTTAGTTATTGTTTTAACTATTTTTCTTTCTTTATTAACTTTATCATTAAATTTTTTCTCACCTTCTGTGAGTGTAAAATATTTTGTCAAAATATTTTCAACTTTATTTTCAACAAATAATTCATTAGCGATTCTATGAATATGAGAATTATCGTCGTCTCCGTATTCTTCTCCGAACTCACCCATTTTTGCATGGTCTGACATTGTATTTACAGCCATATCTGACATAGTATTAACTAATCCTGTTTTGGCAAAATCACTCCATAAGTTATCTTCTTCTTTCATTTCACCATCCATATCTTCTTCTTGTCCCATGTCATCATCTGATGGAGGAGGTTCCGGCATATCTTCACCATCCATATCTTCATCACCCATATCTTCATCACCTACTTCGTCAAATTTAGAAATAATTTCTTCTTTATCATTGTCATCCAAAGAGTTTATATCTAGTGCAGATAAAATAGAATTAATAACATATTTAACATCTTTTGAAGACATTTTATTTTCTTCGTCAGAATTTAATGTTCTTAATTTTTGACCTAATTTCCCCGTAAGTTTTTGTATACTTTTGAATGTTACACCACCTTCTTCGTGTTCATCACCCATATCATCCATTCCTTCTCCTCCCATGTCGTCAGGAAGTGGAGCTGTTTCATCTCCCATTCCTTCTTCTCCTGATGGAGGTGGTGGTGGCATATCTGCTCCGCCCATATCGGAAGGTGGAGGTGTTGCACCCATTGGTTCTGCGGGTGCGGGTGCAGGTGCTGGAGGAGGTACGTTTTCAATATCCGAACCTAAATCAGGACTTTTTTTTTCAGCGTTTGGATTTTTCAAAACAAATTTCTTTTGTTCTGAAAATAGTGAAGTACCTTCTTTATTTTCATAAAGAGTGTTAGTTTCTTTAGCCATCAAATTTAATCTTTTTAATGCTTGAGAATATGACGGGTAATATTTCCTATTTTTCATAGGTTCAATATAATCACTTGTTCCTTCCGATATTGTTTTTTTAATTATATATCCTGATTTCTCTCTAACAATCTGATATTCATTACCATCGGCTAAAGTTAAGTTATATTCATTTCTTGATGTTTCATTAACAGAATTTGGTGAATTTTCTTTAAATCTAGAGATTTCAAGAATTCTATTTATTTTATCCATCCCTGTTAATTTTTCACTTCCAAGTGGTTGTAAATCTGCCATTTTATTTCTATTTAATTTTTTTTTTATTTAACTGTTCAACCCATTTGGTCCTCCAAGAGTTACCATTTGTAATTGCACGACAACGTCACCAACTCCATTAGTATATGACGGATGTGGTGTATCTAATGCTTTAGTAGATACAATACTGCCACCTGTAACGCATTCTTGACATATGTAAGATACAAATGTCCCTGCTGAATATGTTGTTGCCATAATGTTTTTTCTTAATAAATATATCAGTTTATGCATTTGTTATATGGTGTTCTGACAATGAAAGTGATTTATCCATCAATTTATTCTCAAAATCATATAATTTTTCAATATAACCATTTCTTCTTAAAAATTTGAACACCAAATTTTCATTAGAATACTCACCATTTTTTTCTAATCCTGATGTTCTATATTTTTTAAGTTTCTCTTTAAACTTATCTAAAATATTTTTTGCTTCATCTAAATCTTCATGTGATGCGTGTTTCATGACATTATCAATATTTTTCATCCACTCTTTGGCTTTATTTTTAATTGATAATTTGTCTATATTAACGGTTTCTTTTTTTGGTTTTTCTAACCACTCGTCAAATAAAATTGAATACATTCCACTACTAAAATGAGATTCGGTTGAATCTTGACAATACAATTCAACATCATAATTTTTTATTTTAATGTCGTGGTTATTATTAAATAAAAGTTTTTTAATGTTTAATAACTCTTTATAAACTTCAACTTGTTCTTCAGGAAATTGAGAGTAGTCAATCATTAAGTGTAAATCAACATCAGAATATTCCGACCAATTATAATTACATAATGAACCTGTCATTACTATATCTTCAACAAAAACCTCTACTTTTAGAAAATCAATAAATTGATATGCAATCTCTAATAGAGATTCTCTAATGTCTGATTTTATTTTTGTTTCTTTACCTTTTGGGTCTATCCAAATTTTAGGATTCAACTCTTGCCTAACTGAAAAGCTTTTTAATATATCCGTACTTTTATCCATTAAGTATAAATATCAGACTTTTTTGTATTTATATGTTTTTGAGATTTCAGCATTAAAGAATTTACCTTGAGATTCGGCCATTCTAAATTTAGTGTAGATATTGTGTGGGACTTCGTCGTATTCGTATTTCGCTCCGCTCTTAAATTCGGCAACTAATTTTTTAGTTTCAACATCGTATTCGGTTTTTACCAAATTACTTGAATCAATTTCATTGATTATTTTAGTTCCTTGTATTGTTTCTTTTTTTACCGCCATATTAATCCTCCTTGTTGTATAAAGGTATTTCTTGGTTTATTTCTTGCATCTTATCTTTAAGATAATCCGAAACCTCAGAAACGTCAATATCACCAAAAAATGTTTTTAACTCTCTCATTAATTTATGCTTTTTGTTATTAAATCCCCCGTGCAAAAACATCATATCCTGCGAGTAATATGGGGGTTTTTCCAAATCTTTTTCAGACCACCCATACCCTTGAAACAAATACCTAAGTTTACGATAATCGTCAAGTAATTCGTTATCCGCATCAAGTTGTATAATGTATTTAATAAATGGTTTCACGTTAATAAATATAACAAAACCCCTCTTTTTTAGGGAGGGGTTTAATAATTTTAAATATTAATATCAATTAAGCAACGTCAGAGTTCGTTCCTCCTCCAGTTGATGCAAATTTAGAATTTTTAACTTTAGGTACGAACTTACCTCCTTTACTTGTTGAACAAAATTGTTTATTAAGTTCCGCAGTAACATTTTCTTGATATAGTTTATGTTCAAAAGAATCGTATTCTCCTACCAATGCGGATAAAGCCTCCCCAACTTGTTTTTCATTATTATTTATTAAATAATCGTAACCACAAACAAAGTATAGTTTTAGTTTTTCACTTTTATTATATGCGGTTGATATGTTTGTTGGTAAAATAAAACCTTTTTCCGCTTGATTGAAATTTGCGTCTAACTTGTCACTTTTAATTTCAATTATATCTGTAACACAAACTTGTGATATGCTTGGTGTTGTTTGACTTTGGTCAGGATATAAATTTATTTTACTTCCACCAAATATTTTTTGAGCAGAAGCACTTTGAGGACATTCGGATGTTGGTTTAGGATTATTTGTTTTTGGTTTTGATGGCGCATTAGTTACAAGTTCAAAAACTTTTTTTCGGGAACTATTTCCACCTAAATACGTACAAATAGTGTTTCCCTCAATAAAAAAATTTTCGTCAGAAAAGAGTTGTGTACCTCTTAAAAATAAATCTCCCCATAAACTTCTACCATTATTTGTTTTTATTTTTAATATAAAAACTTTTCCTGAAGAGTCATTTTTTAATTTAAGATTATGACTACTACCCGTAGGAAAATTTCCAATACTTAAAGACTGTTCCAATATCAATGGTTTTTTAATCCCATGCATTTCCAAGATACGTTGTTTTTCTTCTTTTGAAATATCATTAAATAAATTTTTCATAAATAATTTTATTATAAATATATCAATTAAAAAAAAACCTCCATTTAGGAGGTTTAATTTTTACAACAAACTGATACGTTTCTTTTTTTCTGATTTTTTGTAGCTGTGTACGAACACACTCAAAATTCCGTCCTCTATTGTCGCTTCAATATTTGATGGGTCATATTCTCTACCAATCTTAAAAGTTTGTTTTACGGATTTATTAATATCTTCACCATCCCGTTTGTAGGTTCTTGTACCATCTACATATAGAGTACCGTCTTCCATCTCAACTTTCAGGTTAGATTTATTAAATCCAGGAACTTCAAAGATTAGGTATGCACCATCTTTTGTGTAGTTTATTTCGTAAGGTTGCGTGTTTTCCATACTCTTGTAATGTGTTGAGTAGGTTGGGTATGCAAAACCTTCAAAAATCCCGTCCATTAATTTGTCAAATCTTGAATTGTACATAATTTTGTTTTTTTAATAAATTTATTTTTTATTTTCCAACAAATCAACTAATTTTGTGCCATTGGAAAAATATTGTTAAAATTACATATATTATGTCAATATGTCATATGATAACTATTTAATCATGACATCATGTCAAACGTTGTATTTTTAGAATGTTTTTTGTATATTTTAAGTAAATTATAAAATTATGATAGAATCAATGGATAATGAGAATCAGAAGGACTCAAGAAAGTCGTATGACTCAAAAACTCCCGCATTAGATAATTTCAGTAGAGACCTAATTAAGTTAGCTGAAGAAGGTAAACTTGACCCTGTTATTGGTAGAGAAAAAGAAATACTTCGTATTGCTCAGATTCTATCCCGTAGAAAAAAGAATAATCCCATTATTATTGGTGAGCCTGGTTGTGGTAAGACCGCAATTGCTGAAGGTTTGGCAATGAAGATATATGATGGTGATTGTCCTAGAAATCTCGCAGATAAACGAGTATTATCTTTGGATATGACATCTGTAGTTGCTGGGACAAAATATAGAGGACAGTTTGAAGAAAGAATGAAAGTCATTATTGAAGAACTTCAGGCAAATCCTGAAATTATTATATTCATTGATGAAATCCACACCATCGTAGGTGCAGGTAATTCTTCGGGTTCCTTAGATGCTTCAAATATATTTAAGCCCGCTCTTGCTCGTGGAGAAATACAATGTATCGGTGCAACAACCCTTGATGAATACCGTAAAAACTTTGAGAAAGACGGTGCCTTGGAGAGAAGATTCCAAAAAGTAATTGTTGATGGTTCAACAAAAGAAGAAACGTTAGATATCCTTAGAAACATCAGAGACAAATACGAGAATTTCCATAAAGTTTCATTTACTGACGAATGTTTACTTGCATGTGTTAATTTGGCTGACAGATATATCACTGATAGAGAATTCCCAGATAAAGCAATTGATATTTTAGACGAAGTTGGTGCAAGATGTCAAGTGGATATGAAATTACCCGAAATAATTGAAGAATTAAAAGGTAAAGCTCAAGAAATCAAGCAACAAAAAATTGATGTTGTTAAAAAACAAAAATACGAGGAAGCGGCAGAGTTAAGAGATAAAGAACGAAAAATTCTAATGAAACTTGACGATGAGAAAAAGAAATTTGAGAATGATGTAACCACTAAAAAAAGAGAAGTACCTCTTGATTTGATTTATGAAGTTGTATCAAATATGACTAAAATACCTGTAAATAAATTGAGTTTGGATGGTGCGAAAGCTTTGATTAATTTAGATAAAGCCCTCAATGAAAAAGTTATTGGTCAAGAAAACGCCGTTAGTCGTATTGCAAAATCAATTAAAAGAAATCGTTTGGGTATTAAAGACCCAGGAAGACCTATTGGTTCATTTATCTTCTTAGGTTCCACAGGTGTTGGTAAAACCTACTTGGCAAAACAGTTGGCAAAAGAAGTTTTTGGAAGTGAGGATAATCTTATCAGAGTTGATATGTCCGAATACCAAGAAAAACATACGGCATCTCGTTTGGTTGGCGCTCCTCCAGGGTATGTTGGTTATGATGAAGGTGGACAATTGACAGAACAAGTTAAAAATAAACCATACTCCGTAATTTTATTTGATGAAATTGAAAAGGCAAATAAAGATATCTTCTCAACATTACTTCAAATGTTAGATGACGGACATATGACAGATGGGTTGGGGCGTAAAATTAATTTTAAGAATTGTATTATTATTATGACCTCAAATCTTGGTGTTAAAAAAATGCAAGATTTTGGAATGGGTATTGGTTTTACAAATGCCAATAATGTATTTGCAAATGAAGAGTTAAGAAAAGAAACATTACATAAAGAACTTAAAAAGTTTTTTGCTCCGGAATTCTTAAATCGTATTGATGATATTGTTGTCTTTAATTCCCTGAAACAAGAAGATGTTGATAAAATTGTCAATATTGAATTGGATAAATTAAAGAAAAGATTGGATGGTATGAAATACTTCATAAAATTTGATGACTCAATCCAAAAAATGATATCCAAAGTAGGATTTGATGAAATGTATGGAGCAAGACCATTAAAGAGAGCAATTCAGGATAAAGTTGAAGATTTTATCTCAGAAGAAGTTCTAAAAGGTAATATTAAAGAGGACATGAAATATACCTTGAAAACAGATGACGGTGAAACATTGCTAGTGTCTAAAACAAAAAAAGGAAGTTAAAAACTTCCTTTTTTTTATTACCAATATCTGAAGTTTTCAGACCGTTCTAACGTTTTTGCGTATTTCTTATATCCCAACAACTCAATCATCTTTTTACCCATCTCAATACCGTTAAAAGTATCCTCAACAACAACGTATTCGTTCTTTGTATGATAGTCATAATATCCGATTGAGAAATTAATACAAGAAAAATCAAATTTAGTTTTTAGAGCATAAACATCAGTATAAGGATGTGTCATATATTGGCGTTTATCATTCATACTTTCATTTAACACCATGTCGCATTTCTGAAAGAACTCACTATCTCTGTCAAATAACTTGGCACCAAAACATGTTTCGGTAATCATCCAATTCTCGGGTGCGTCAAACTGAATTGCGTACCCCACATTTGAGAAGAAGTTGGAATCCGCCAATCTTGAACCATGACATCCTGTTTCCTCAGAAACAAAAAACGCAGCTTTAAGATTAGGTAGTTCTTTTAACAATTCCAAACAGGCAAACACACCACATTTGTCATCACCACCAATTCCTGTGGGTTTACCTTCATCATTATAAGCTTTCAAGGATAATTTGAGTTCACCATGAGCGTTAGGTTTCATTTCCTCAACAACATTAATTGTATCTATTCTGTGGACGGTGTCCGTGTGAGCAATTACACAAGGGAAGACAAAATCTTTAGGTAATTTACCGGTTTGTTTGACAGCATACACATTAAGGTACTCGTCAACATAATGTTCAATATTATTCTCATGTAGCCAATCTGAAATATACTGAACCATTCTTTCTTCATCGTATGTAACGGTGGGAACTGATAAAATTTCTTTTAATAACTCTAAATTTCTTGACATTTTATATATTTTTTATAAAGGTAAGAAATTAATTTGACAAATTAAAATAATTCTGGATGGTATAAAAACAAATTAAACCTTTCCAACGATAAACTGCCTTTTTTGAAATCTTGAGTCATTTTTTTCTTATATTCAAAAATAATCTCATTTGTTTCTGGATTAACACCATGAATTTTAAACATAATATTTTTATCTTTGGGTAAATCATACCAAACGTTGGACTTAAATTTGTATTTTGTTAACGTATCTCTAATTTTTTTATACTCCTCAATGTCTTTAAATTTATCGGACTCTAATAACTCATCTTTAATTTTTTCTAAATTCCATGTTACGGTTCTGTTAAAACTGGCGTCGTCAAACTTATCTTGGTAATTGTACTCATAATAATCACTGTAGGTATTATCCTCAATTCCTTTATCTTTACCTAATTTTTTTAGTATTTCATAAATGTCTGATGATTTATCATCAAACCTATCATATATTTTAATTAATGTATCTACAGTCGTGTAATATTTGTAAAAACAACTATCACCTGCCTGATAAATCCCATCTCCCATAAAAATATTACATAAGTCATGTCTAACCGCTTCCTTCATGGTGTTCTCAATGGCGTTATCCATTTCACCCGTATAATCACCAATAATCGTATCAATTCTATTATGAAATGTTTCGTCCATAAATTTACAAAACTGAGTCAATTGATTACTGTCCCCCAAATCTAATTCAGGTGATAGATATTGTTTAATCTCCTCAAACATTTCTTTATTCTCGTCATTAAAATAATTATACAAATAACCTTCTGCCCAATCATCAGCGGCGGTATAACTATCAAACCATTCTATACCACCATAGTATGAAAAAATTCTAGATAAATCAGTGACTTTATATTCATCAAAACCAAATAACTTAAAATATTCTGAATCATCCTCAAATTTTAATACCATAATACCATTGTCCCTAAGGTCAAAAATCATATCGTCTTTAATATGAACCGCACTAAGTGCTCCCTGATTAAACATATGAAGTTGCATATACAACCAATCTTCTTTCGCTTCTCGGATAATTCTCATAAACTGTGTTTTAATATAAATACCATTTTTGTTTGGAAACTAAATATTTATTCTTATCTTTGTTTAAGTTATTTGAAATTATGGGGGTGACATGGAATTGATTGGCGTTTATAGGGGTAAATGGCATGCAGTCGGATATCATCTACGACTTTAATTAACGGTGGTAAAATCCAAACGGCAACGTTTTGAACAAAATGTCTCTTGCTGGTCTTATTAGACAAGACGAGACTGTATCTGTAGCTTAATTGTTATGATACCTTCGGGTCGGTTAGGACATATAACCTAGGAACAGAAGTCCGTTATACGGGTCACAGGTCAGAGCTCGTTTAAAATAACTCTGAGACCAAGTTGTTTGCAGGTGGGTTTCTCACATATATCAAACCTGATATTTCGGAACATTGAGAATCAATGTTGAAATAAGCATGTAGTCATTTATTTTTATGGCGAACAAGACTCGGCTTCGACGCCGACACCTCCACGACTAAATCCCATCATCTCCACAAAATTTGATGGGATTTTTTTAAACATTTGACATTTTTGTTAGATTAAACTATATTTATAATCTGAAACAATAAATAAAACTTAAACAATTAAAAAAACAAACATGAAAAAAGTAATTCTTGCGTTAAGCGTTGTAGCATCATTGGCGGCTTGTGGAACAAAATCTTCTGAAACAGAATCAACTACTACTGATTCTACTACAGTAGTTGTAGACACAACTAAAAGCATTTTGGATACTACAAAAGCGGCTCCTTGTTGTGATTCAACTAAGGCTGTAGAAGTTAAGTAATTTAAATACTGACTTTAAAAAGTTAACCCCTCTTTTGGAGGGGTTTTTTATTATTTAATACCTTTTAAACCTGATGCTATTTTTGCTAATATTTCAAAAAAGTTTTTCCCAAGACTTTCTAACCATTCTTTAACTTTTTTACCCATAAATTCACTATTAAGTATTTTTTCTAATAATTCATTTTCTTCACTTCCTGATGTTGTTCCTTCTTCCTCTGAAGAATCGGTTTTATTTGATACGTGAAGGTGATTATAGTGATTACCTCCAGTTTCTGTTTGCCATAATACCGCCTTATCGTTTCCAATTTCAGTATTCCAATTGTATCCTAAAGAAACTAATTCATTTTTTAATTTATTTCCTAGTTGTCTAAAGTCTTCATTACCGTTTCTTGAATTTGTTGCTCCTCCAGAACCTATACCATTTAATATTGAAATATCAACGGCAGTTTGTTTTGAATGTCTACTGACATTTCCTGTTGTAGTTAGTTCATTATGACCCGATTTTGCGGTTGTAATTGTAACAACCATATCTGCAAATTTTGCCGCCTTTTGTATATCATCTAAAAGTGTAATATTGACTTCATCGTTTTTAGTTTCGTCATTATCATATTTTACATTTGGATAACTAGTATCTCTTAACCTAACTAACTGAATGTCTTCATTAAGTTTCATTAACTTTTTACTTCTTTTTATCTCTTCCTGTAATTTCTGTTTCATAATATAATAAATATCTCAAAAATATTAATATTTATATATAAATAACAATTATGAGTTTAGAACACACATACTCAGTGGCTAAAAGTATTCAACCCTTTGTTAAAGGTGGTGGACAAATATCAACAGAAGGTATTTACAAATTAATGATGACTAATGAACATTTAAGTTTTATTAGACAAATGTTCTCAGTTGAAAACATTCCTCTTTTAGTTTTTGTTACATATGAAATTTCTATGGGTAATGATGACCCCAATATTGTTGATGAAATTAGAAATAACTTATTTTATTTTAACATATTTGAATTTGGTGATACTGAAAACGATATAGATTGTTATGAATGTAGTGGTGAAGGAAGAGTTGATTGTAGTGACTGTGACGGAACAGGACAGATTACTTGCAATGATTGCGATGGAACTGGTCTTGATGACGAAGAATATACTTGTCAAACTTGCGATGGTGAAGAAAATATAGATTGTGAATGGTGTGGGGGTGATGGTCGTAATAATTGTGATGAATGTGATGGAAACGGTACGTTAACTTTTTATAATGAAGTCCCATATGACTTAAATTATTGTGTGTCATATGATAAAGAATTAAAGGTAGATTTAGACCAAACAATTATGAGGAATGAACCAATAAATCTAAATCCAACTCAGAAGGGAAAAACTTTAATTTTAAGTTTTGAAAGAATTAGTGTTGGCCAAAGTTCAGATACCGAAGAAATTTCTAAAAATTACGCTAACGATGAATATGGTGGTGTAACACTATTACCTGATGAAGTGACTTTAAGATATATGGGAAATAAAATTTGGGTTAAAGAACTTGATATGAAACCTGAAAAATTCTTTAATTAATTATAATTTCCGATTAAATATCCCCCAATTGATGATGCATGGTTTGATATGTGATTAATTTCCTCCTGAGTTAATTTATTCTTTCTCTTAACGTAATCAACACCTAAAACACCAACAAATTTATCATCAATAGTTTTGATTGAGAACAGATACCCTGATTTACATCCGCTTTCATCTGCAATGTATTTTAATCCGTAAGTGGCAATTGTTTCATCCTTAAAATCGGGTATGATTATTGTATCACCTTCTAATAATTGATTTATTGATTTACTAAATAGATTAACAGGAATGTTTTGGAAGTTATTTTGTATTGATATTACACTACCGTTTACTGTTTCATACATCATTGTAAATTTTGCCATTGATTTACCTGTAGGATAAAAATTACCACCATTATGAAATTGGGTTATCCATACTCTATCCGCCTTAAACTCATCTCTAATGGTATCAATTTTAGCATTAACCAATTCGCTAACTTGTAATGCATCTTTAACGATATCAGGTTTTACCTTTCTTTTATCTAAATGATTTTTGATTACTAACAATAAAACGGGTCCTAAAACGCCCGTGATGAACGCAACAATTACTTGACTACTCATAGGTTAAAACAATTATGTGATTATAAATATGAATCATATATAAAAAAGTCAACTAATTATTGACTTTTTTGTAAAACCATTCAGGAACTTCTCTATTTTTCCAAACTGCGAAATCTGACTTGGCGCCATTATAATAGTTCCTATACGATTGTATCACATCCCCAACCTTATATTCGTCAGGCATTGCAAGTGCGGGTTTTGTAAGTCCTTTGTCACAAATTTGTGCTTTATTTGTTACACACCACTCAATAACATCCTGAGATTTATGTCTTTTACCGTACCTGTAGGTATATTCCTCACATAATTCTAAACCTAACTCACACAAATACAAATAATTTGTTATTGACTCTCTCGCCCATATGGAGCAAGGATGATTTTTATGGGATAATTTGTAAGGAACTTGGTTGGTTGAGTTGGTTGTATGGTGAACACCACAAAGTAGTTGTGCGGTCTCTAAAATCATTTTAACAACGTGTTTATCACAATGATACTCAGCACATTTCTTAACGTCCCAATCTAATAAAAATATATTCATTTTGTGTTGTATTGTTCCCACCATTTGGGGATGTTAACTAATATCATTAATTCAAGCAAAGATAATAAAACTCTTCCAAATGTTGAGTTAAATGCCCACCAATTATTATAATCAAAATCCATGGCAATAAAACTACCAATAAGGTAAATCATCCCATTGGTAATGACCAGCGGGATGATAAACACCTTAAAGAATTTAACTATATAATCCTCAGCAGTTTTCATTTGGTAATATATTTGTTGTTTGTTTGGTATCGGACATGATACGATAGGTATTTACAATCCCCAAATCGGTTAAAGTTATTCTTTCAATGGTAATACCCCAATCATCAACAACACCCTGTACATTCGTCTCTAAATCACCACAAACATCATCCAAATCTTCCCAATTGGTATACTCAACTTTTTCTCTAATAATACCTTGGGTTGTATCTACCAAAACATCGGACGCATGCATAACATTCAATAAAAACTTTTGAACATCATTTACGTGATACCGGATAATTGATTTCAATACAATGGATTTCTCATCCAAAGTGGTTAATGTTTGTGGTTGGAGATGAACCGTTTGAGTAATTACCTCATGAGTCCAAACTTTATCGGCAAAAGGTATTTTTAAGATTAAACCAGGCTCAACAACTTTTTGATATTTACCAAATCGTAAATAAACTCCTTTTTCCCACTGATTCACAATCTTAAAAGGAAGAAAATCTTCCATAAACTGTATTATAAATTCTATTAATTTGTCAAACATAAATTATACTATTTGGAATGCATCGTGAACAATCTTTTTCATTGATGTTGCGTCACCCTTATTGCCAATCACCGCACCATTCTTTAGGGTGAAAGCGTGTCCCTTAACAATCAATATATAAGTCCCTGTTGGATACTTTTTGATGAACTGATTAAGAGTAGTTCTTTTCATCTTATGAGTTATTTTATCAATTGTTCTCATGTTATCAATCACTTTGATTGACTTGTCATTAAAGGTTTCTCCCTTCACATAAAAAGTTGCCATTTTAGAAGAGACCCATCTAGTTCCCTTCTTGTTCACTCTATTAAATTTTTCCTTAACCCAAGCGTGGGCGTTATCATATGGGGTTTCATAAGCGGATGCGACGGCTCTTACAAAGCAGTCATTACATTCACTTTTAGCGATTACAGATTCTGTGTAGCCAATGATGGCGGTTGATGTTTGTATGTATGGTAATTGTTTCATAATGTAAAAGTATAAAATAGTTCTGAAACTGCCAAATTTATTTTATAAAGTTCTTGCCATCCAATTACATATTGCGTTTGACA